>Ga0316204_10000154_pt1 | contig 284885 bp, 268 predicted proteins | sample 6monrhotite_MG_2_FD_205661 | JGI IMG/M metagenome (GOLD analysis project Ga0316204, IMG submission 205661) | Microbial mat bacterial communities from mineral coupon in-situ incubated in ocean water Damariscotta River, Maine, United States -... | ecosystem: Environmental > Aquatic > Marine >... | reverse complement strand
CTTCAAATAATGCTTTTAGCGAACCATTAAAACTTAAAAAACATCAGCCAAATTAAAAACAAAAGCCCCTTAAAAAGGAGCTTTTCATTTAATTTTTATCTTTTTTGAAGGCTTGTGCAACGATTACTTGAGTTACGCCACTTTTACCATTTTCAGAGGTAATAACCGTATAATTTGCCAATTCTAAAAGTTCTGCAGAATTTTCTCTAACAACACTATCATCTTCTATTAATAAAATTTTTGTCATCTTTAAATAGTTGATATTGGTAGGTTAAAAGTAAAAGTAGAGCCTCTATTTTCTTTACTGGTAAAGTTAATAGTGCCGCCTAAATTTTCTATATGGCTTTTTACAATATTTAAGCCAATGCCGGTTCCTTGTATATTTAAAACATTATTTGCTCTAAAATATCTATTAAATATAAATTTTTGATCATTTTCAGGAATTCCAATGCCATTATCAATAATTTTAAATTGTACGGAATTAGAATTTTGTTCAATTTCAATTTTTATAATTGAATTTTCAGGGGAATATTTTATTGCATTATGGATTAAATTTAATAAGATTATTTCTAAAACATTTTCATCTTGATACAGCATATAATCATCAGCATCAATAGGAATAATAATTTTTTGACCACTTTTTAGAAGCATATTAGCATTGTAAACAACTTCATTAATTACTTTGATTAGATTAAAATTGGAGTATTTATAATTAATAAATCTTGAATCAATACGTTCTATAGATAAAAAATCATTTAAAATATTGTCTAAATACTTTACTTTGTTAGTAATTTTTTTTAGATGTTTTTTTCGTTTTTCATGCTGAGAAGTTAACTCATATTTATCTAACAAAATGGTTGAAGTTAAAATACCACTCAAAGGCGTTTTAAATTCATGGGATACCATAGATAAAAATTTTGTTTTTAGTTCGTTTAGTTCTTTTTCTTTTTCCAAAGCAATTTTCATTTTATTCTCTGTTTCAATTCGTTTGGTTATTTCTTTTCTATAGTAATAATTAACTTTTTGTAATTGCGAAATGGTATTGCTTAAATCGGCTGTTTTTTGTTCAATTTTATTTTCAAGTTCTGTATTTAATTTATCAATTCTTTCTTCAATCTCTTTGCGAGATGTAATATCAATAATTAATGCTAACAAATAAGTTTCATCGTAATATTTAAATGAATTTAAACTAAATTCAACTGGAAATTCTTCTCTGTTTTTTTTTAGCCCATATAAATAAATCCCTCTTTTTCGGTAGTTTAAACTACCTTTTTTCATAAAGTAGTCTAAGCGTTTTTTGTAAGTTGTTAAGTATCTATCAGGAATTAGGATTTTTGAAAATTGATTATTTAATTCTCCAGTTTTATACCCAAACATTTTTTCGACCGAATAGTTAGCAGCAACTATGCGTTGTTCTTTATCAACTATAATCATACCTTCGGGTATAGCTTCAAAAAGAATATTAAACATATTTTGTTTTTCGGTAAGCATAAACCTATCTAAATACTGTTAAAAACTCTAATTTCTTAAATAGGGGTAGATAATTAATTTTAATTATGGGGATTAATAATTAAAATTTTGATAAAAAAATATTATTATGTTGGTATATAATAGTAAATTTAATCAAATAAATGCAGATATTAAATTTATTGCTCAATTTTTTTAGTAAAAACAGAAAATAGAAGCTGATTATTCTTAATAGTTTAAATTATGCTAACATTTAAAAATTTTAATATAGCGGATTGGTTTTCATTTTACAGAATAGCTGCTATACCAATTTTAATATTGGTTTTATGGTTAGGTAATAAATCGCTTTTTACTTGGCTTTTATTAGTGAGTTATTGTACAGATATGATTGATGGCTTTTTAGCCAGAAAGTTAAAAATAACTAGTGCTAGAGGCTCTCAATTAGATTCTTTTGGTGATCAACTAACATTTTTAATGGCTCTTGTTGGGTTATTTTTTTTTGAATATAGTTTTATAAAAGAATATTATGTTTTAATCTTAATTTCCTTTTTCCCATATCTCATTCAAATGTTTATTGCATTTTGGAAATACGGCAAGGCAACAGCTTTTCATACTTATTTAGCTAAATTATCTGCAATAATACAAGGTGTATTTATTCTTTGGTTGTTGTTTTTTGGACCTATTTATTGGTTGTTTTATGTTATGATTATTATAGGTCTATTAGAAACCATAGAAGAAATTACGCTTATTTTTATGTATGATAATTGGGTGGCTGGTGTTAAAGGAATTTATTGGGCTTTAAAAGATAGAAGAAGAAATTAATATAAATTAACTAGAGCATATTTAGCTTATGCGTGCTTACTCATTTTTTATAATTATTCTATTATGTATAGCAATTTTAGTTGTTGATATTATATCTTTTTATTGGTTACAATCTATTACACAGCTTATTAAAGTGCCCTATATAGAAAAGTTAGTTAATATTGTTTTTTGGATTTTTACTGTTGGACTTATATCTGCAATTATTTTATTGAAAAGTAGATTAGACCACATGAACCTTTATCGAAAACAATTATTGGTTACTTCACTTTATGGATTAACAGTTTCTTCATTTATTCCAAAATTGATTTTTAGTATAGTAATTACAATACTTTATTTTACAAATAATGTTTTTTCTGAAAAAGAGTCTTTAATTGTACTTCCAGTCATAGGTTTATTTTCAGGATTTCTTCCTTTTTTTGTAATTCTATATGGTATTTTTAGAACACTTTATCGCTTTAAAGTAGTTCGTATTAAAGTTTACTTTCAAAATTTGCCTACAAATTTTGAAGGACTTCGTATAGTTCATATTTCAGATCTTCATTTAGGAAGTTTTAATTTCCGTTATTCTATTTTAGAAAGAGCTGTTAAAATAATTAATCATTTAGAGGCAGATTTTATATTTTTTACGGGTGATTTAGTTAATAATCGTTCTTGGGAATTAAAAGGTTGGCAAACTGTTTTAAAAAAAATGTCGGCTAAAATTGGAAAATATGCTGTTTTAGGAAATCATGATTATGGAGATTACAGTAGGTGGAAATCCGCAGAACGAAAACAAGCAAATTTTGAATCGATTAAATACTTTTATAAAAAAATAAATTTTAGATTGTTGCTAAATGAGTCCGAAATAATTGAAAATAAAGGTGAAAAAATAGCTATTGTTGGTGTTGAAAACTGGGGAAATCCGCCTTTTAAAAAGTATGGCGATTTGGAAAAATCATTAGTGAATGTTGTTGATATTCCTTTTAAAATATTACTTTCTCATGATCCTTCACATTGGAGTAAAGAAGTAATTAAAAAGCCTAGTATTTCATTAACTTTATCTGGTCATACACATGGAATGCAGGCAGGAATTATTTTTAAAAATAAGCAGTGGAGTCCAATTCAATATAAGTATAAACATTGGGGAGGGTTATATAAACATTACAACCAGTATTTACATGTAAACAAAGGGCTAGGTTGGCTCGGATTTCCAGGTAGACTAGGAATACGTCCTGAAATTACTTTAATTGAACTTCATAAAAATTAAGCTTATTAATTTCTTCTTCTAACAGCGTTTGAATTCCTTTTTTTATTTTGGTTTCTATTATCGTAATGATATTTTCTTATATTATCTCCAAAATAATTATTGATTCTAACTTGTGAACTTCTCCTTAAACTAATATGATTAAATTTTGGAGGTAAAATATTAACAGTTAGCCATGTACCATTGTTGAGGTAAATATAATTTCTTAAAGATAAATCATAATAAATTAAGTACTCAGGAAAATAAATATAGCGCACAGTTTCTGCCCTATGTGGATAAAACCAAGGTGGTGGAGGAGTTCCTATTCTTGAAGTAACAACTACCGGTCCGCAACTTTCTATGCTAAAAACAGCAAAACCAATAAGTAACAATTTTAAAAAATTAACTTTTTTCATAATTATAGCATTTAATGAAAACTAAATTTAAACAGAATACTAATTTTTGAAAATGATAATATTCAATTTGGATTATTTAATTATTCATTCAATAAATATTCTCTAATTATTAAAGGTTTATTTTTTTTCTTCTCTACGTTTTTGTCGTTCTAGTTTTTTAAAATAGCCTCTTAAGAGGAAATTATGTTTTAAGGCTTCTAAATTTTCATTTAAGCGAATGCTACCATCTCTAATATTCTTAATTGTTTCATCAATATTATTAACTAAGGTGGTGTCATTCATCATATAATTATAGGTTCCTTTTCCGTTTTTAACATTTAAAACTACATCGTTTAAATTTGAAAGGATTGAATCTATTCCACTACTTGAATTATCTAAATTTGTGAGAATTGATTTTATTTTAATTGCTGAAATGGAGTCACTTAATAACACAGCGGCAAAACTTTCATCATAATTAATTGAATTAACAATTCTTTTTAATTCACTAATAGTTTTTGATGCATCAGTACTTGCAGTTTTAAAATTTACAACGGTTTGTTTTAAGTTTGAAGCCATTTCATTGTCTTTAATTAACATGCCAAGTGTACCTTTTCCTTGATTTATAGCTGTTGTTATTTTTAATAAGTCGGAAGTTAATATTGCTGCATTTTCATTGGTTGTATTTAAAGTTTCTAACATATCGTTTGTAGAAATTTTACTATAAGATAAAATAGTATCACCTGGTATTAGTGGTATTGAACTAAGTTTTCCTGGAGAAATATTAATTACCATACTTCCTACCAATCCGTCAGAACCTATAGCAGCTACAGCATTCTTTTTTATATGTTTAAGAATTTTGTTTTCAATAATCATATTAACACAAATTGTACTGTCATTTATCATTGTAATATTTTTAACAGTACCCACATTAATACCTGAATAGCGAACATTATTTCCTAATTGTAAACCGTTTACATTATTGAATATAGCACTTATTCTAAAAGTTTTTCCAAACAAATTTTGTCTATTTCCAATAAAATAAAGAGCTGTAATTAATAGAAGTGTGGTTACAATGATAAATAAACCTAGATTAAATTTTTGTGTGTTTGATTTTTCCATAATAGTTGCTTATTTAAAAAATGCCTGAATCTTTTTGTCTTTTGATACTAACAAATTTTCGAATGTGTCTTCTGCATAGTTAATTCCATCAATTAATAAAATCATTCTATTTGAAATTACTCTAGCGCAATCAACATCGTGTGTAATTATAAGTGCTGAAGTGCCATATTTTTCTTGAATAACTTTCATTAATTCAATAATTTCTTTTGCAGTAATTGGGTCAAGACCTGTTGTTGGTTCGTCGTAAATAATAATTTTTGGTTTAAGCACTAAAGCTCTTGCTAGTGCAACTCTTCTTTTCATTCCTCCTGAAAGCTCATCAGGCATTAGATCTATGGCATTTTCTAGGCCAACACTTTCTAAGGTTTCCAATACTAATTTATCTTTTTCAGCTTTACTATATGCTTTTTTGCGTTTACGAAGAGGAAATTCTAAATTTTCACGAACAGTCATAGAATCATATAAGGCACTTCCTTGAAACAGAAAACCAATTTCAATACGTAATTCATCTAGTTCATATTGATTAAGATTGGATATATTTTTACCCATAATTTCAATAGTTCCTTCATCAGGTTGAATTAATCCCACTAAGCATTTTATCATTACAGATTTACCCGATCCGGATTTTCCCATAATAACTAAATTCTCTCCCTCAAATAACACCATATTAAATCCGTTAAGCACATGGTTATTTCCAAAACTTTTTTTCAAATTTTCTATTTTTAATATGGGTGCTATGTTGTTACTGTATTTCATATTTAAGTTTAAAAGAATATATCAGTTACAAAAACGGCTATAAAATCAATTACAAATAATAATAAGGAAGTATACACTACAGCTGTATTTGAGGCTTCGCCAACACCTACAGTTCCATTTTTACAGTTATAACCTTTGTAAGAGCCTACCAAACCAATTGCAAAACCAAAAAAGAATGATTTTATAGTAGCTGGAATAATATCAGAAAATTTCAAAGCATCAAAAACCTTGTTGAAGTATAATACAAAAGAAACATCTCCTTTTAAATTTTCTACTATTGAAGAGCCAAACAAAGCAACAGTATCTCCAAAAATAATAAGTAAAGGAATCATTAATGTTGTTGCTACAACCCTTGTTACTACTAAATATTTAAATGGATTTGTTCCTGAAACTTCCATAGCGTCAATTTGTTCAGTAACACGCATTGAACCTAATTCAGCACCAATACCAGAGCTTATTTTTCCTGCACATATAAGTGCAATTATTACAGGACCAATTTCTCGTACAATTGAAATACTAACCATAGAAGGCATCCAAGATTCTGCTCCAAATTCCATTAAAGTAGGTCTTGACTGAAGTGTAAAAACTAATCCTAAAATAAAACCTGTAATTCCTACCAAAAGCAAGGATCTATTTCCAACGTTGTAACATTGGCGAACTAATTCTTTAAATTCAAAAGGTTTAGTGAAAGCTTCTTTAAAAAAGTGTTGTGCAAAATAGGATAAATTGCCTATTTCTATAAAAAATACTTTAATAATGTTAAATATTTGAACTGATGCTATCATCAATCTTATAAATAGTTTAGACAAAATTAAATATAAAGGATATTTCTATAAATGCATATGATTTATATCATTAAAGATAACGCTAAGTGATTAATGGATAATGTTTTAAAATTTTCAAAAAAGGGAGGCTAAGTAATGAAATATTAGTATTTGATTGATATATATCATTGCCTTTAAATGATTTATATCAGTATGAATTTCTACGATTAATATTAACTTTAAAAATATAAAATAAGTATTATGAAAAAAATAAGTTTAATAATAGGATTGTTATTAATAGTTTCTTGTTCTTCAACAAAATTTGTTGACAGTTGGAGAAACGAAGAAATAAAAACTTTTACACCTAAGAAACTCTTAGTAATAGGAATGACAGATAACCTTACTGCTAGAAAGATTTTTGAAGAAGATTTAAAGAATGCTTTTATACTTAGAAATATTAATGCAGTTGAAAGCACAACAGTTTTGGATAAAAACTTTACAGACACTAGAAAAAGTGAAGATGAAATTAACCAAATGATACAAGAGATAACGGATAAAGGTTTTGATGCAGTTATAATTACAGCAGTAAAAGGTATAGAAAAGATTAATTATCCTTCAGGGTATTATTCATCTAGATATCGTTTAACGCGTTTTGGTAATTATTATTTAAGATTTCAAGATGTTTATTATACTCCAGAATATTACGAACCTTATAATGTTTATAATGTAGAAACTTCTATCTATTATATCAATAAAGAAGATAATAAATCGCTTGTATGGGTAGGTTCTTTAAAGTTGGTTGATCCCAAAACAATTAAATCCACGGTTAAAAATTATGTGGTTAAAATTATCAAACAGTTAGAGCGTGAAAATTTAATAAACAAGTTATAAAATAAAATCCTTTTCAATAAAAATTGAAAAGGATTTTTGTCGGGGTGGCAGGAAGTCTGCCTTTCCCTTTATGTTTTTAATAATCAAAAAGTTATGCTTTTTCATTTACACTTGGTAACCGAATAGGTAACTTATTTGATAAGAACTTTTGTTTTACATTTACCTTTTATTAAGGTGGTGCAAATATAATATGCTATTAAGTATTAACCAAGTTAATTCATACTATTTTTTTAAATAATTGATGGATTTATTTTTACATCTAGTAATTAGTTAAATATTCAAAATTTCTATAGTTCAACTGATAGCTATTAATGAATGATTAATAAAATAAAAATTCTACTATACTTTTTTGATTAACTAATATAGTTTAGCTTTTATAATTATTCTATTTAACAAGAAAAAGCAATTTTGGTTATACATTATCTTAAGTTAGCACCTTACTAATTTTAAATAAAAATTAGAATGGATAAGAGAGAAGATTAAGGCTCTATTAAATAAGAGACTTTAATTCTCGGCAAAGATTCAACCTGTTTTCTATTTGTTAGTGCTTATAGGATTTGTGCTAAATTTTATGTTTTATGTTGACAAAATGTTAACTCAGTTTAACACTCTATGTTATCATTTAATATAAATGTAGACATTTCTCATTATATATGATACGACTAAATTTGAAAAATATTAGGCTAAAAAGGTGAAATGTTAAATTCTTTAATCTTGAAAATGAGGCTGTAAGTATTGAGGAAAATCACAATTAATTTCTGAAGAGATATTGAAAAGCTATCAATATAAAAAATGAAAGAGTATTCTTTTCATTAAAAAGACAATTGGAATATACTGCAGTATTTATTTAGATTTTATGATAAAATTTAGGAATTATCAAGAATACCACAAAAAATTAGGCAGATTAAACTTTTTAGATAATTTAATAATAAGTATAGGCTATTTTTGGACTATAAACCTCTAAGTTCTGAACTTAAATTTCAAATTTTTAATGGATATTTTATTAGACTCTCTGACTATAGTTTTGCAAAAGTATGTTCCAAAATGTATTCTGATTTTTAAATTGATTTAGTGGTACATAAATGTTAGTACAATTCAGTTAGAAAATATTGAATTTATAGAGGTAGGCTCTTATAATTCAATTATTAAACAGCAGCAATCTTAACTCATGATTATATTTCTGAATTTTATTTTAACAAAATTTTTACAGTCCTAATATTTTTTTTATACCTTTGTAAACAATTATGAGAGAAATCTTTAAAAAAACAGGATCAATTTTAATGTCACTAGTGGTTGTTTTTTCTACTATGTCATTTACTGTAAGTGAGCATTTTTGCGGTGATCATTTAGTTTCTGCTTCTATTTTTTCAAAAGCGAGTTCTTGTGGTATGGATATTCAAAAACAAGGTGTTGATAAAGAATCTTGTACCCAAACTGATAATTGTTGTAAAGATATAATGAGACAATTTAACAGTCAAAATGTTGTTAAAACTAACTTTACCGAATTAACTAATAATCAACAACTCTTTGTTGTTGCCTTTACATACTCATATCTAAATTTATTTGAAGGATTAGAACAAAACATCATTCCTTTTAAAAATTACAATCCTCCTCTATTGATCACAAACATACAAGTTGTAGATCAAGTTTTTATCATTTGATTTTATTGTTTTTTTAGGTGTTAACAGGCTTAAAATTGTGTTGCAGTTTTAACAGCCTTGTTAAATTCACGTATATATCATTTTTTGATATATACATTATTTAAAATAAATATAAAATCAAATTAACATGCTTAATAAAACAATCCGCTATTTTCTTGAAAACAAGTTGATAACATTTGTGTTACTCTTCGCTTTAATTATTGGAGGAATTGTAACCGCTCCTTTTAATTGGAAAACATCTTTTATTGAAAGGAATCCTATTCCTGTAGACGCAATTCCTGATATTGGAGAAAATCAACAAATTGTTTTTACAGAATGGACGGGGCAATCTCCTCAAGATATTGAAGATCAAATTACCTATCCATTAACTACTGCATTACTTGGTATCCCTGGTGTAAAAACTATTAGAAGTAATTCCATATTTGGTCTTTCAAGTATTTACATCATATTTAATGATGATGTAGATTTTTACTGGAGTAGAACACGTATATTAGAAAAATTAAATTCCTTACCTCCAGGAACAGTACCTAATGAAGTTAAACCTGCTCTAGGTCCTGATGCAACAGCATTAGGGCAAGTATATTGGTACACTTTAGAAGGAAGAAATCCAAAAACAGGAAAACCAACTGGAGGTTGGGATCCTCAAGAATTAAGAACCATTCAAGATTTTTATGTTCGTTATTATTTAACCGCGGCAAGTGGCGTTTCGGAAGTTGCCTCTATTGGTGGCTATCTAAAAGAATATCAAATTGATATTGATCCTGACGCGATGAAAGCCAATAATGTAAATGTAAAAATGATAATGAATGCTGTTAAAAACAGTAACTTAGATATTGGTGCACGCACATTAGAATTTAACAAAGTAGAATATTTAGTTCGTGGATTAGGCTATATAAAAAACTTATCTGATTTAGAGGAAAGTGTAGTTACCGTTAATAATAATGTTCCTATTCGATTAAAAGATGTAGCTAAAATTCAGTTTGGACCCGCTACCCGTAGAGGTGGTTTAGATAAAAGTGGTGTGGATGCTGTTGGAGGAGTTGTGGTTGCACGTTATGGTGCAAATCCATTAGAAGTGATTCAGAATTTAAAAAAGAAAATTACTGAAGTTGCTCCAGGATTACCATCCAAAACATTAGCGGATGGTACCGTTTCTAAAATAACCATTGTACCATTTTATGATCGTTCTGGTTTAATTCATGAAACTTTAGGGACTTTAGAATCTTCTCTTTCTCATGAAATTTTGATAAGTATTTTAGTAGTAATTGTGTTAGTGCTAAATTTACGAGCATCCGTATTAATTTCAACATTATTGCCTGTTGGTGTTTTAATGACCTTTATTTTAATGAAATATTTTCATGTAGATGCTAACATTGTGGCACTTTCAGGGATTGCTATTGCTATTGGGGTTATGGTTGATGTAGGAATTGTATTTACAGAAAATATTATACGGCATTTAGAAATGCCAGAAAATAAAAATGTCAGTGGCAAAAAATTAGTACAAGTAATTTATGTTGCCACAATTGAAGTTGCGTCAGCAATTATGACAGCCTTAGCAACTACCATTGTAAGTTTTTTACCTGTTTTTGCAATGCAAGCATCCGAAGGAAAACTATTTAGACCTTTAGCTTTTACCAAAACATTTGCTCTAGTTTCTTCTTTATTTATAGGAATTATGTTTATACCTGCAATAGCGCAAGTATTATTCTCCATAAAACTAGATAAAAAGAAAACCGGCCGCATATTCAATTCACTATTAATAGGTTTTGGAATTGTTTTTATAATTTATTACGGAAGTATTATTGCTTTAGCTTTAGTAGCTTTTGGAGTAAATAATTTATTAACACAAGTTTCAGAAAGATCCTTCTTAAAAAACAGTATAAAATTACCGTACTCTGAAAAAATAGCTAACTATATTAATATTGGTATTACCGTATTAATTGTTGTTTACTTTTTAACCGTAGAATGGATGCCTTTAGGAGCTTCAAATTCAACTTTTGTTAATTTTATTTTTGTAATCTTAATTGTTGGTGTGGTTTTAGGACTGCTAATGACCATTGTTCATTTCTATGACGTAGTTTTAAAATGGTGTTTAGAAAATAAATGGAAATTCCTTTCCATTCCTATTATTGTAGTTTTCTTTGGAGCTACTATTTGGTTAGGTTTTGGTAAAGTTTTCGGTTTTATGCCAAATTTTGTAAAAAATAATAGTGCCTGGAATAGTTTAGAAAATACACTTCCTGGAATTGGTAAAGAATTTATGCCTGCTTTAGATGAAGGCTCTTTTTTATTAATGCCAACTACTATGCCGCACTCTGGTATTACCGAAAATACAGAAATAATAGCATCTATTGATAAACGTATGAACGCTATTCCAGAAATAGCAACTTCCGTAGGTAAATGGGGTCGAGTAAATTCTGCTTTAGATCCTGCTCCTACTTCTATGTTTGAGAACACTATTAATTATATTCCAGAATATATTTTAGATGCTGATGGTAGAAGAGTTCGATTTAAAGTAAATGAGGATAAAGCTTTCATTTTAAAAGACGGCTCAACCTATAAATACAATGAAGATAAATTTAGAAAAATTACTGAAGATGAATTAATTAAAGATGAAGATGGTGAGTATTTTAGACAATGGCGACCAAAAATTAAAAAAGCAGACGATATTTGGAAAGAAATTGTAAAATATTCTAAATTTCCAGGATTAACCTCAGCTCCAAAATTACAACCTATTCAAACACGTTTAATCATGTTGTCTACCGGAATGCGAGCTCCTATGGGAATTAAAGTATTTGGCCCAACCTTAGAGTCTATAGAAAAAACTGGCTTTGAGTTAGAGAGTTTATTAAAAGAAGTGCCTAGCATAAATCCTTCTACCGTTTTTGCAGATAGAGTTGTTGGCAAACCATATTTAGAAATTAAACTTAACCGACAAGCAATGTCTAGATACGGATTAACCATAAAAGACATGCAAATGCAATTATCCGTTGCTGTTGGTGGTAAACAACTATCTACTTCTGTTGAAGGCAGAGAACGTTTTCCAATACGAGTTAGGTATGCACGTGAATTTAGAGATAGCCCAGATGATTTAAAGAAAATTTTAATACCAACTCCTGCCGGAGTTCAAGTTGAATTAGGAGAATTAGCCTCCATAGAATATGTACGCGGCCCACAAGTTATTAAAAGTGAAGATACTTTTTTAACAGGCTATGTGATTTTTGATAAGAAAGAAGGACATGCAGAAACCAACGTGGTGGAAGATGCTCAAAAATTAATTAAAGATAAAATAGATTCCGGCGAATTTAAATTACCTAAAGGGGTTACTTATAAATTTACTGGTAATTATGAGAATCAAATTCGTGCTTCCAAACGCTTAATGTTAGTCGTTCCAATATCATTAATCTTAATTCTGTTGATTTTATATTTTCAATTTAAACATATTTTACCATCGTTAATGGTATTTACGGGGATTTTTGTAGCTTTTTCAGGTGGGTTTATTATGATTTGGTTATATGGACAAGAATGGTTTTTAAATTTCAGTTTTGCTGGAGTACAGATGCGAGATTTATTTCAATTACACACTATTAATTTAAGTGTTGCGGTTTGGGTAGGGTTTATTGCCTTATTTGGTATTGCAACTGACGATGGTGTAATTATGGGAACCTATTTAACCCAAGTTTTTGATGAAGAAAAACCAAACACTATAGAAGGAATTAGAACCTCTATTTTACACGCAGGTTCTAAAAGAGTTCGACCAGCAATGATGACTGCTGCAGTTGCTATTATTGCGCTAATACCGGTACTTACTGCTACAGGTAAAGGAGCTGATGTTGTAGTGCCTATGGCAATTCCTTCTTTTGGAGGTATGCTTTTACAAGTTATGACCATGTTTGTGGTTCCTGTGTTATACAGTATGTGGAAAGAACATAATTTAAAGAAAGAATTAAAAAAATCACAAGCTTAAATTTATAAAAATGAACCTAAAAATTTATAACATCATTTTCTTTAGTTGGTTGTTACTACTAAGTGCTAACGCTTTTAGTCAGACCACTTTAGAAAATTATCTGAAAATTGCAGCGGTAAATAACCCTGAATTAAAAGCAACATTCAGTGAGTATATGGCTGCTATGGAAAAAGTACCTCAAGTAGGTGCTTTACCTGACCCACAAGTTGCATTTGGATATTTTATTAAACCCGTTGAAACACGTGTTGGACCACAAAAATGGAAGTTTAACCTGGCGCAAAGTTTTCCTTGGTTTGGTTTGTTAGATGCAAAAGAAAATGTGGCAACTGAAATGGCTAATGCTAAATTTGAAAAATTTGAAAACACTAAGTCAAATCTGTTCTTTGAAGTAAAAACAGCTTTTTATAATTATTATTTTATTGAAAAAGCCATTAAAATTACCAAAGAGAATATGGATATTTTACAGGTTTTTAAACGACTATCTTTAGTTAAAATTGAAGCTGGAAAAGCATCGATTGTTGATGAATTACGTGTAGAATTAGAGTTAAATGATTTAGAAAATCAATTAGCTTTATTTGTGGATACAAAAAACACTATCCAAACTAATTTTAACAATTTGTTAGCTAGAGATGTTTCTAATAGCATTAAAATACCTGATACTTTGTGGCAAGATAAATTACCATTTAACAAAAAAAATATGTTAGAGGTAATTTACGCAAACAACCACCAATTAAAAAATATTGACCACCGATTAAATGCTTTTGTAAATCAGGAAACTGTTGCTAAAAAAGAAGGAATGCCCAAATTTAATGTCGGTTTAAATTATACCGTAGTGGATAAAAATCCTTCTTCAACAGCAGCTGACAATGGTAAAGATGCTTTTTTGTTTCCTTCTGTAGGAATTAAAATACCTATTTTCAGAAAGAAATACAAAGCCTTAATTAAAGAAGCTAAGTTATTACAAGAAGCTGAAACCTTTAAAAAAGAAGATAAAAAAAATGTGCTAAGCACTATTTATACCTCTTCCTATAAAAATTTTAGCGATAGTGACAGACGAATAGCATTAAACCAAAAACAAGCACAAATAGCAAAAAAAGTATTAGACGTTTTAATTACATCTTATTCAACAAACGCAAAAGATTTTGAAGAAGTTTTACGTATTGAACGTCAGTTATTAAAATATGAATTGGCTTATCAACAAGCCCTAATTGATAAAAATGCTGCCATAGCATTTATGAACTATTTAATTGGAAAATAAAATGAATAATATGAAAAAATATAAAAATTATATTATAGGAATCGGTATTTTAATTATCGGAATTATTTTAGGAAACGTGTTTTCCGGAGATAATACAAAAACCTCTAACAACCAAGAGGAACACAACTTTGTTCAAGACCCCGTTACAAAACTATGGACTTGTTCCATGCACCCACAAATAAGAATGAAAAAACCAGGGAAATGCCCTATTTGTGGAATGACCCTAATTCCTTTAGACAATAGTAAGGGAACTGAAGAAAAAATAGCTTCCAATGAAATTGTAATGACACCCGAAGCTATACAATTGGCAAATATTCAAACTTCCATTGTTGAAAAAGCAAATGCTGTAAAACAAATTCGTTTGTTAGGTAGAGTTCAACCTGATGAAAGACGTTTATTTTCACAAGTTTCTCATATTCCAGGACGAATTGAACGTTTGTATGTAAACTTTACAGGGGAAAAAGTACACAGAGGACAAAAAATTGTTCGTATTTATTCGCCTGAGTTAATTTCAGCCCAAAAAGAATTATTTGAAGCTATTAGATCTCGAGATATTTATCCTCAATTATATACTGCATCACGCAATAAATTAAAATTATGGAAACTATCTGATCGTCAAATAGATGCCATTGAAAAATCTGGAAAAGTTCAGGAACAAGTAGATATTTTATCCGATTATTCTGGCTACGTAATGAAACGGAATGTAGAGCTTGGAGACCATGTTATGGAAGGAAGTAACCTTTTTGATATAGCAGACTTAAGTGACGTTTGGATAATGTTTGAAGCTTATGAAGCCGATATTCCATGGATACAAGTTGGCAATACGGTAGATTTTACTATCCGTGCAATTCCAAGCAAAAATTTTAAAGGAAAAGTTACGTATATAGATCCTTTTGTTTCTTCAAGTACTAGAGTTGCAAAAGTTAGAGTTGAACTCAAAAATCATGGAAATAAATTATTACCAGAAATGTATGCAAATGGCATTATCAATGCCAAATTAACTCATATTAAAAATGCCATTATCATTCCTAAATCAGCAGTACTTTGGACAGGAAAACGATCTGTAGTTTACGTAAAAGTACCTCATAAAAAAACAATTTCATTTGTTTATAGAGAAATTATCTTAGGACAAGATATGGGTGATTTTTACATCGTAAAAAAAGGATTGAAAAATGGTGAAGTTGTTGCAACTAATGGTGTGTTCAGAATTGATGCATCAGCACAGTTAATTGGTGAAAAAAGTATGATGAATCCAACCGGAGCTAAAGGCAATACTGGTGGTATGGCTGGAATGGATATGGGTGGAGGCGACAAAAAGAAGTCTAAAATGAGCGATGCAGAAATGAAAAAAATGAAGAAACCTGCCAAAAACATGGTTATGATAGACAAATCTAAGATTGATCCAAAATTTCAAAAACAATTAGGAAACGTTATTGATACTTACATTAATTTAAAAGATGCACTATTTAAGGATGATTTTGACAAAGCTAAAATGCAAACCAAAAAAGTTAAGGAAGCTTTAAATAATGTAAATATGCTATTACTTCTAGGTGACGTTCATAATGAATGGATGAAAGATTTAAAAACTTTAAACCTTCAAGTTTCAGCTATCGTAGCTGCAAAAGATATTGAAAACCAAAGAATCCATTTTGGAAAATTAGGTGCCACTTTAGGCAAAACCATAGAAAAATTTGGTTTTCAAAACAATAATAAAGCGCTCTATTTAGAATATTGCGCTATGAAAAAAGCTTACTGGTTAAGTTATGATAAAGTAATTAAAAATCCATTTTTTGGTGATGCAATGCCAACCTGTGGAGAGGTTACAAAACAATATAAAAATTAAACAATAACAACTTAAAATATAATCACATGAAAAAAATAAATTTAAAATTCGTTTTGATAATGTTGTCGGTTGTTATAACAACAATGAATTACGCCCAACAAAAATCTCATTTGTTAACTAAAATTAAAGGAGATACTATAGTTTATCATTTAAATATTAATAAAACTCGTGTTAATATTGCAGGAAAGGAGGTAAATGCAATGGCAGTTAACGGGTCGATACCCGGTCCTACATTAAAATTTAAAGAAGGTGGCTATGCAGTAATTTATGTTAAAAATAACATGAATGTTGAAACATCAGTACATTGGCATGGTTTGTTAGTCCCAAATTATTATGATGGGGTTCCTTACTTAACAACACCACCCATTCGGCCAGGACATACAGAGAAATATGAATTCCCATTAAAGCAATCAGGAACTTATTGGTATCATTCTCATTCAGGTTTACAAGAACAAATAGGCGTTTATGGTTCTATTATTATTGAGCCCAAAGTAAAAAAGCTAGCTTACGATAAGGATTTAGTATTGGTTTTTTCTGATTGGACAAATGAAAAAACTTCTAGTGTGTTAAAAACATTAAAACGTGGAAGCGACTGGTATAATATCAAAAAAGGCACTTCAACTCCACTAAATAAAGTAATAGAAAAAGGAGCATTTGGTTCCCAGCTTAAATTTTGGAAACAAAGGATGGAGAGTGCTGATATAGCAGATATTTATTATCCTGCATTTCTTGTAAATGGTAAGCCTGTACAAAATTATACCAATTTTAAACCAGGTGAGAAAGTGAGATTACGGATTATAGATGCAGCTGCTTCCACTTCATTTTGGCTAACTTTTGGTGGAAATACACCCATCTTGGTTTCTGCGGACGGCAAAGATGTTGTACCAATTAAAAAGAATAAAACTTTTATAGCAATTGCAGAAACCTATGATTTTATTGTGACCATACCTAAAAGTGGTAAAATTGAGATTAGGGCAACATCACAGGATGGAACTGGAAAGGCGTCTGCTTTTTTAGGTAATGGTAAAATACTTGCTGCTGCAGATATACCGAAACCCGATAAGATTGAAATGATGAAAAAGATGGCAAAAATGAAGATGAAGATGGGAGCTCCAGCCATAATATTTAATCCCAAAAAAGATAATCCATATAAAATGATGAAGGAATATGGTATGCAAATGAAAGATAATGGTAAAATGAAGATGCATAAAATGAAAATGAATAAGCCGAAAGATTCTTTAATGAGTGGACATATGGCTCATCATAAAATGGATAAAATGACAGAAGGCGGAATGAAAATGAAAGGAACTAATCTGTTCTCTAAATACAATTATAATTATTTAAAGTCGCCTGCTAAAACTACTTACGATAAAAATATTCCAGTTAAAAACATTTTACTTAACCTAACAGGTAATATGCAACGATATGTTTGGAGTATGAATGGTATTCCTTTAGCAGAATCCGATAATATTAAAATTAAAAAAGGAGAGGTTACAAGAATTACATTTAACAATCTTACCATGATGGGGCATCCCATGCATTTACACGGTCATTTTTTTAGAGTGCTAAATAAAAATGGAGAATATTCACCATTAAAACATACTGTATATGTAGGTCCAATGCAAAAAGTAACCATAGAGGTTTTGGGGGATACCTATGGGGATTGGTTTCTTCACTGTCATATTTTATATCATTTGGTAGGAGGAATGGCTCGTATTGTTAGTTACCAAACTCCTAGAGATGTACGATTAAAAGGTTATCCTTTAAAATCCTTAGTTAAAGAAACTAATAAATTTTATTCTTGGAGTAATGTTGATATAGCATCTCATATGGCAGGATTCAATTTTACTTCCTCAAATATTAGAAATCAATTTAATGTATCTACTGAATATGGATGGAATAAAAATTTAGAATCAGAAATTACATATGAAAGATACTTACAATCTTATTTTAGAGTTTTTGGAGGTGTTAATTTTGAAAATACTACTAAAAATAGTATTGATAAAATAACCACTACAGCAGTAATAGGAATACGTTATTTAACGCCATATTTATTTAATCTTGATGTACGTGTAGATAGTAAATTACGTCCAGATATCAGTTTAAGTAGAGCAATAATGATATTTCCTAGAACTGTAGTTTTTGGTTATTACGAGTACAAAGCAGATTTTGGATGGATTGATCATTTGCCAAATGGTATGTCTTTCCAAAAAGATATAACGTGGAGTTCAGGTTTAGAATATATAATTTCTAAAAATATATCTGTATTTGGAAGTTATGACAATCGTTTTGGAGCTGGAGGAGGATTATCTTTTCGACTTTAACAAATTAATTATTAACATTTAAATAAATATAAAAATGAAAAATCTAAATTTAAAATCTATTTTATTACTTGCAATGGTTACTACCTTTTCAGTATTAACTTACGGTCAACATGATCATAGTACCATGAAAATGAAATCTACAAAAGGTTCAATGATGAAAGGTAATATGATGCAACAAAAAGGTGAAATGGCAAAATTTAATGATGAAAATTTGAACAAAGCCTATATGTATTATATGCTAGTTAACAATGCTTTAACCAATGCTAATACACCAAAAGTAAAAATGATGTCTAAAATGTTAATCGATATTTTAAATAGTTATGGTAAGGCAAGTGATGTTGCTAAAGTTGCAACTAAATTAGCTGAAGCTAGTGATGTTAAAGAGCAACGAATTGTATTTGCAGAATTAACTGTTGCTATGGAGCCAACGTTTAAAAACAACATTGTAAAAGGTGCTGTTTACAAAAACTTTTGCCCAATGGCAAATGGAAAAGGCGCCTATTGGTTTTCAAAAACCAATACCATTTTAAACCCTTACTTAGGCAATGCTATGCCTAAATGTGGTAGTTTAAAAGAAACCATAACATCTATGTAATATTCACTCGAATCGTTTAGAGTATTATAATATTCTAAACGGTTCTTAATATTTAAATTATGAAAGAAATTAAAGCATTTATACGTCCAGAAAAGTTAAACGCTGTTGCTGAAAACCTCAAAAAAAAACAATATTGTTGTTTTACTGTTTTTCAAGGTGAAGGCGTTGGTGATTATACCGATCCTAAAACTGAATTTCCAAGTTTAAACTTCCCTTTTTTACATAATAAAGTAGTGAAAATTGAAATAGTATGTAATAAAGATAATGCTGATAAAATTATAAACGTTATTAAAACACATGCAAAAACAGGTGACAAAGGAGACGGATTAATATACGTTAGTAATGTAGAAAGCAGAGTTAGAATAAGAGATGGTAAATAATTAAAAATTAAAATTTTGGAAAATTCAAATCTTAAAGAAATACATATTAAAGGTATGGTTTGTGACCGTTGCATAAGCACTGTGAAATTTGAATTAGAAAATTTAGGAGCACAAGTAATTGAGCTAAAATTAGGAAAAGCAATTATTAAATATCCTAAACACAAAATCACGTTACAAAGTATTGAAAATGCTTTAGAGAAACATGATTTTGAACTAATTATTGATGATGACACCAAAACTATTGAAGCTATTAAAACCGTTTTAGTAGAAATTGTAAGTAATCTTCCTGTTGAAATGACTACCAATTTATCCGCTACATTAGCCAATAAATTACAAAAAGATTATACCTATTTGAGTAAATTATTTTCAAATAGGCTAGAAATTACTATTGAAAAATATTTCATATTGCTAAAAATTGAAAAAACCAAAGAGTTAATTCAAACTGGTCAATTAAATTTTACACAAATTTCTTACGATTTAGGATATAGTAGCGTTAATTATTTATCCAACCAATTTAAACAAATAACAGGTATGAGTATGAGTGCTTACAAAAATCTATCTAATTGGAATAGAAAGCCTTTAGATAAAATTTTATAGATATCAGCCATAATACTATATAAATAAAAAAAGGTTTAAAAGTATCTTTACTAAGTAATAATAAATTAAAATAATAATAATTTAAAACAAAATAATCATGAAAAAAATAGCATTTATTTTAACAATTGTAGGACTAATAAGTTTAAACGGAAATAGTCAAAATATGGATACTATGAAAAAAGCGGATATGCAACAACAAAGCATGTATAAAGCAATGGAACAGAATCCAGATATGAAGGAAAAAATGATGGACGCAATGATGGAAAACGAAACAATGCGCAACAAAATGCATATGATGATGATGAAAGATGAAGAAATGATGAAAATGATGAAGAAAGGTGATGGGATGAAACATATGGGATCTAAAGAAGGAATGATGAAAATGATGAAGTCTAATCCTGATATGAAAAATAAAATGATGAAAATGATGATGAAAAACCCTGAAATGTTAGCAAAAATGAGTGCAATGATGAAGAACCCTGAAATGATGAAAAATATGAAAGAAAAGAAAATGGATCACAATATGAAACATAAACATTAAAACATTTTAAAGACCTGTTAAGAAAAGAGTGTGTAACCCCATATTAAATAAATAGTTTTGATTATTTCACTCTTGAAAAACACGCTCTTTTCTTCTACAGGCACTAATTCTAGATTTTAATAAAAACATTTATGAAACGAAAGAAATATTTTAAATTATGATGAATTTTAATGGAACTTTTGGAGGAATGCATTTTATTTGGTGGATTATATGGTTAATTTTAATTCTATGGATTTTTGTAACTCCTTACAACATTCCTTTTCAAAGATCAAAAAAAGAATTTCCAATTGATATACTTAAAAAAAGATACGCAAAAGGAGAAATCACAAAAGAAGAATTTGAAGAAGCCAAAAAAACTTTAGAAAAAAATAATTAAACAAAAAAAATTAAAAGCCCTGCTGTATAGAAAAGGAAATTACTATAACTTTATATAAATAATATTTCTTTTTCTTAGGCAGGCACTAAAAAAATAATATTAAAAATTTTACATTATGAAATTAAATAAATATTTCTTTGGAATGAGTCTGCTTATAGTAAGTATTCTTTTTAGCAGCTTGTGTTGGTAAATTAAAAAATATTAAAAGTACACGTTTTGCAATTGACCCCTCCACAGGTAAAGATGTGGATAAATCATTGGCTTATATAGTTTTAGATCCAAATGAAAATCAAGATGTTCTATATTTTGAAAATGAGCAAAATTATTTAAATTATATAAAAAGCTAACTATATTTTTTTTGATTTGAATCGGAAATGGTTTTAAGAGCATCTCCTCTGAACTGAATACACTTTTACAACTTCTTATAATCATTTCCGATTTTTTAATGTTTTTCTTGATTTACTAACTTTTTAAAAAAAATGACAATTCTTTTGGTTTTTGAAATGTGCTATAAAAAATAGTTAAATAAGTAAAATTATAAAGTTATGATGTACACGCAGGAATTATTGCTTTAGGTAGTATCCTTTATGCAAGAAAAAACGGAAGCCAAATCCCTAGAAAGGAAAGTCCTTCAGAAATTTTGGATAGACGGTTTGCAAGTGGCGAAATCACCAAAGAAGAATATGAGGAAAGAAAACAAATTATTAATTTAAACAAATAAAAAGATGAGCTATTATTTTAACAAAATGGTCAATGGAACTTTTGAAGATGTTATCGATAAAGTTACACAAGAATTGAAAGTAGCAGGTTTTGGTGTGCTCACAGAAATAGATGTAACTGCAACCTTGAAGAAAAAACTGGATGTAGATTTTAAAAAATATAGGATTTTAGGAGCTTGTACCCCACCTTATGTCCACAAGGCGCTGCAAGCAGAGGATAAAATTGGAACAATGCTGCCTTGCAATGTTATAGTACAAGAAGTTGAAGCAAATGTTATTGAAGTTGCTGCCGTAAACCCCATGGCATCCATGCAGGCTGTGGAAAATAAAGAATTAGAAAAAATTGCAAATGAAATCAAAGCAAAACTTGAAAAAGTTATTGAAAATATTTAATAATGTATTAATAAACCTTAAAAAATAATAATCATGAAAAATTCATTCGAACTTGAAATATTAGAAACCAAGCACTCACAACTGAGGAGCAAAATTCTTTTCGTCTAAAATTTAAATCTTTGTTAAAAACAACAGGAATTATGAGTCTTTGTCTTGAAGCAAATGAGCTTTATGTAATTATAACCTTTAGAAATTAAATTATTATGATACATACATACAAAATAACAGGAATGACTTGTGTTGGTTGTAAAACCGATGTTGAATCTGCTTTAGGCAATTTAAAAGAAATTACTAAAGTAACAGCTAATTTAAAAAAAGAAGAAGTTGTAATTGAAATGACTTCACATATACCATTAGAAAAATTACAACAAACGTTGCTGTTGGCAGGCTTGCATTATACGATTGAAATGCCAAATATGGAAAATCAACATAAACATCAAGAACATAGTTCATCAATGCCAGAAAAAAAAGATAGTGGTGTTGTTTATGCTTGCCCTATGCATTGTGAAGGTGATAAAACTTATGATGAGCCAGGCGATTGCCCGGTTTGTGGTATGCATTTAAAAGAACAAGTTGTTGAATATATCTGCCCAATGCACTGCGAAGGAGATAAAACTTATAACAATCCGGGAACTTGCCCAAAATGCAAAATGAAATTAGTTCCTAAAAACACTATAAATTCGGAAAATAAGGATGCAAAACATAATCATAGCCATGAACACAATCATGCGCATGAACATACCCATAAAGGAAAAGGTGTTTTTTATTGCTCTATGGGTTGCGAAGGTGATAAAATGTATGATAAACCTGGTAGTTGCCCTGTTTGTGGTATGGATTTAATTGAACAACCACAATTGGTTTCTGGTTCAAAATATACGTGTCCAATGCATCCAGAAATTATTAAGGATAAACCTGGTAACTGTCCTATTTGTGGAATGGATTTAATAGCTGTAGAGCCTGATGAAAGTGAAGAATCTAAAACTTACAATAAATTAGCTAAAAAAATGAAATTGGCAACGTTACTTTCTGTCCCTGTTTTATTAATATCATTAGCTACTTATTTACCTAAAAATCCATTCCTTTCCTTAATGCCACAATATTATTGGGATTGGGTTCAGTTTATTTTAACCATTCCTGTAGTATTTGTTGCTTGCTGGATGTTTTTTGAACGTGCTTGGAAATCAATTATAACCTGGAATTTAAATATGTTTACCCTTGTGGGGATTGGTACAGGTGCCGCCTTTATATTCAGTATTGTTGGTTTGTTCTTTCCAACTGTTTTTCCACCTGAATTTAAAGGCGAATCTGGTGATGTAAGTTTATATTTTGAAGCTACTGCCGTTATTTTAACTTTAGTATTATTAGGACAGCTGTTGGAAGCAAGAGCTCATAGTCAAACTAGTGGTGCCATAAAAGAATTGTTAAAATTAGCCCCTTCAGAGGCAACTTTGGTTGTTGACGGTGAAGACAAAGTGGTATCGATTCACTCCATTAAAAAAGATGATTTATTACGTGTAAAACCGGGAGAAAAAATTCCGGTTGATGGAATTATTGTTGAGGGTAGTTGTAGTATTGATGAATCTATGATTACAGGAGAGCCAATACCCGTTGACAAAACTGTGAACGATAAAGTAAGTTCAGGAACTATAAACGGTACAAAATCATTTGTAATGAAAGCTGAACGTGTAGGTTCTGAAACCTTATTATCGCAAATCATTCAAATGGTAAGCGATGCCAGCCGTTCTAAAGCTCCTATTCAAAAATTAGCAGATACTATTTCAAAATACTTTGTTCCAATTGTTGTACTTGTTTCGCTAATTACTTTTATAGTTTGGACAAAATTTGGTCCTAATCCTGCACTTGTTTATGCATTTGTTAACGCTGTTGCTGTATTAATTATAGCCTGTCCATGTGCATTGGGTTTGGCAACACCTATGTCGGTTATGGTAGGTGTTGGTAAAGGAGCCCAAAGTGGGGTATTAATAAAAAATGCAGAGGCTCTTGAGACTATGAATAAAGTGAATGTGTTAATTACTGATAAAACAGGAACGCTTACCGAAGGAAAACCTTCTGTTGAAAAAGTTGTAGCGTTAAAAGGCAATTCAAACGAATTACTTCAACAAATTGCTTCTCTCAACCAATATAGTGAACATCCATTGGCTCAAGCCGTTGTTAATTATGCTAAAGCAAATAAATCTAAATTGAGTAAAGTTAACAACTTCGAAGCTGTTGCAGGGATGGGTGTTATAGGCACTGTTTCTTCAAATAAAGTGGCTTTAGGTAATGATAAATTAATGCGTCAGGTGAAAGCAACTGTATCTAAAGAGTTAGAAGCTAAAATTATTGAAGAACAAAAATTGGGAAAAACAGTTTCCTATATTGCTGTTAACCAAGAAGCAGTTGGATATGTAAGTATTTCTGACGCCATTAAACTAACCAGTAAAGAAGCTGTTAAATCTTTAATGGACAAAGGTGTTGAAGTTATTATGATGACCGGAGATAATGAAAATACTGCAAAAGCTGTAGCAGATGAATTACATTTAACAAGTTTTAAAGCCAGTTGCTTACCAGAAGATAAATTAGAATTTATCAAAAAACTTCAGTCAGATGGGAAAATAATAGCTATGGCAGGTGATGGTATCAACGACTCTCCGGCATTAGCACAAGCCAATGTTGGTATTGCTATGGGAACTGGTACCGATGTTGCTATTGAAAGTTCTGAAATCACCTTAGTTAAAGGGGATTTAAAAGGCATTGTAAAAGCAAAAAATTTAAGTCACGAGGTTATGAAAAATATTAAACAAAACTTATTTTTCTCTTTTGCTTATAATGTACTGGGCGTACCTATTGCAGCAGGTGTATTGTTCCCTGTATTTGGTATTTTATTATCTCCAATAATTGCAGCTTTAGCTATGAGTTTTAGTTCCGTTTCGGTGATTGCAAATTCATTACGATTAAGAACTAAACAAATTTAACCGTAAGTGTTTTACAAAAATATTTTAAAATAAAATTTAACTATTATGAGCAAAATTAATATTAAAAGCATGAGTATATCCTTTGGGATAACTGGAGTGTTATTTTATATAGGATGCGTATTATTAATGAGAACAATTGGGCAAGAAAGTTCCATAAAATTTTTTAATAATATTTTACACGGATTAGATACATCCAGTATAATTAAAATGACATATTCTGTATCCGACACTATTATTGGTGCTTTTCAAACTTTTATTTTATGGGGTTTGTTTGGACTGTGCCTTTCAATAATTTACAACTATTTATCGCTTAAAAACAACGTTTAAAACGTTTAAATAGTAGATAAATAATAATAATAATAATAATAATAATAATAATAATAAATGTTTAAAATTTAATATAATCGCAACATTCAAGATAATTCTATTTAAAAATCGAATAATACTAATTCTTAAAATCTATAAAACAATGAAAAAAACAATTTATGCAGTAGCTATTTCAATCCTTTTTTTAAGTGCTTGTAAAAACACTAATAAACAAGAAAATTCAATGAACAAGCACTTAGGTATGAAAATGGACGCGACTAGCAAATCCATGTCAAAGGGTAATGCCATGCTTAAAGACTCTAAGGTTCAAAACACGAGTGAAACTAATAAAATTAGCAAAGAATATACGGCTACACAAAAAAACGAAGCCACTACCCCTATTATTGATGCGTATTTAGCACTAAAAAATGCCTTGACTAATGATGATAAAAATGGTGCTTCAAAAAGTGCAACTTCTTTACTAAATGCTTTTTCAAATTTTGATATGTCAAAATTAACTGAAACTCAACATAAAGAGTATATGGAAATTATAGAGGATGCAAAAGAACAGACCGAACATATTGCAAAAAGTCCTCTTGAACACCAACGTGAACATTTTGAAAGCTTAAGTATAGATATTAACGATTTAATTACTCTGTTGGGAACGGATAAAACCCTTTACCAATATTTTTGTCCAATGGCGGGAGAAGGAAATGGTGCAATTTGGTTAAGTGAAACTAAAAAAATTAGCAATCCATATTTAGGTCATAAAATGCCTACCTGTGGTACGGTTCAAAAGCAATTTAACTAAAATGAAAATTAGAAGGATATTAATTTTTCTATTAATTGTATTGGTGGGTATTCAATTTATACCCACTAAACGCAATGAGAGTGTTGTTGTTTTAGATACAGATTTTTCCAAAACTTTTAATTTACCAGACAATATTCAAGTTTTATTAAAAAAATCTTGTTATGATTGTCACAGTAACAACACCAATTATCCTTGGTATAATAAAATTCAACCTGCAAGTTGGTTTTTAGAGAAACATATTAAAGATGGCAAAAAAGAATTAAATTTTAGTGAATTTGGTAGCTATTCAAAACGTAAACAAAAAAGTAAATTAAAAGCTATTATCAACCAAATTAAAGATAATGAAATGCCACTTTCATCGTATACTTTAATTCATCAAGATGCTAAACTTACAGAACGCGATAAGAAAGATTTAATAGCTTGGATACGCAAACAAAAAGATAGTATTCAAAAATAAATGTAGCAATTATCTGTTAATTTAAAGTGGTTAATTTGAATAAAAAAAGAGTATAAATTAAATTAAAAGTTAATTGAGTTAATGAAAAATATTGTAAGTATACCATTTCGTAAAATGACCATTTTCCAAAAGCTGTTAATTGGTATCATTGCTCTGTTAATATTAAATTTAATTATTGCTTATGTTGGAATTGCTAGTGCAAATAGACTTGAAAAAACTTCTGAAATAATATTAAAAGAGTCTAATAAATACAATAATCTTCAAAATTTAAAATTAGCTTTCACGGAGCTTTTAATGCCTGCAAACGATTATCTTGTTCACGGTAATAAATTGGAAATTGAAAATTTTAAAAAGTTAGATTCCATAACTAGAAAGCAACTACAAGCTAGTAAAGCATTTGAAACTGATCATTTTAATGAACACTTTTTAGAAGAAATAGAAAATATTTTTTATGAAGTTGAAACATTGAGTAAAAAAATATTTGAGTTAAAAAATCCTATAGGCAATGCTGAAGGAGCACTTATAATGGAAGTGATGGATAGCAACATTACAACTATAGGAAAAAAAATAGACATATTGTCTTCTTCATCATCAACATCGATAGGTAACTATATAAATTCAAATCAAGAATCAAACACAAGGGCTTCTAGAATAATTATAATTGTACTATTTTTTATCATATTTTCTTTAGTTGTGGGTGGATTTTATTATGTAAAAAAAATTACAAAGCCCTTAGAAAATTTGGCCTTAACTGCAGAAAAAATCACTTTGGGAAATTTGAAACCAGAAAAGTCAAGATCTTCTGATGAAATTATAAATTTTACTAATCTATTTTATAATATGATTAGTGTTCTATCAGAAACAACGGTATCAAAAGATTATCTTAAAAGTATTATTCAAAAGATAGATGAATCTTTAATAATTACAGATATTGATGGTAAAATTTTGATAGTTAATAAAGCTACTTTAGAGTTATTAGAATACCCAGAAAATGAACTTGTTGGAAAATCTATTGAAATTATATTGCTTGGAGAAAATAAAAAAGCATACACAACATTAGAAGAAGAAACGGCTCAAAATATTTATAATACGTATTATTCAAAGGCTAATTTAATTATTCCTGTATCTTTTTCAAAATCTTTCATTTATGATGATAAAAATAATAAAACTGGAATCTTATATTTAGCTTCTCATCAAACTGAAACTTTTGCCAAAAAAATAAAATCAGATGAAGAAGCATCTGCGCAGAAAATAAGTATTAAAACGAAGGGAGAAATTCCTTTAACAAATAGGGAATTAGAAATAATTAAATTGATAGCCGCCGATTTTAGTAGGCAAGAGATTGCTGATAAACTTTTTATTAGTGTACGAACAGTCGAAACACATAGGAAACACATAATGGAAAAACTTCATACCAAAAGTAGTATTGCACTAGTTCATTATGCAATTCAGAACAAGTTAGTGCAATATTCTTAATATTTTAGCTCCTCCACTTTACACCCATTAACATATTTCTATAAAATCCTTAACTATAACTAAGGAACTTCAAAGCTATGTCAGGGTTTCTTGGTATATTTTAATAGCCTCTAATTATCGGGTTTTCTTGGTATATTTTTATGATAAACTTTACTGAATTTTACAAAATAATAATCAATGTTTAATTTTTAAAAACTTTTAAATTCAAATTTTATGAAATTCAAATTAACAGTTATAATGCTATTTTCAGTAGTTTTTAGTATAAGTGCACAATCTAAATGGAAAGCCCCAAGCACTGCAAAAACAATTAAAAGTCCATTGAAAATGTCATCTGATAACGCTAAAGAAGGCAAAAAAATATTTACACAAATGTGTATAATTTGTCACGGAATAAAGGGAAAAGGAGATGGAATGGCAGGTGCTGCTCTAACTCCAAAACCTGCAAATTTCACATTAAATACAGTTCAATCTCAAACGGATGGTGAATTATTTTGGAAAATGACAAATGGAAATTCTCCAATGGCAGCATATAAAGACATATTAACTGAAACTCAAAGATGGCAATTGGTTGCATACATTAGAACATTTAAAAAATAATTTAAAATGAAATACATGAAAAAAATATTATTATTAATCTTGTTTAGTTTTATGTTATTAAACTTACAAGCGCAACAGAACGATTTTAAATCGAGTAATACCCAATTTATGATTCGCGGTTTCGGAGATGTTGGCTTTAACTCTTTCAATATAAATGGTGAAAAAAATTCCACATTTAATGCAGGTGGATTTTCTCCCATTTTTTTATTTAAGCAATCTGATAGATTAATGTTTGAATCTGAATTAGAATTAAGTCAATCTGCAGGTAGTTTAGATATTGGTTTAGAATATGCAGATGTTATGTATGTTTTAAATGATTATATGACTGTTAGGGCAGGTAAATTTTTAGTTCCTTTCGGTACTTTTATGGAACGCCTTCATCCTAGCTGGGTAAATAGAATGCCTACAAAACCCTTAGGTTTTGGACACGACGGTATAGCGCCGATGTCTGGTGTTGGTGTAGAATTAAGAGGTGCTTTTAGAGTAGGCGCATCAACAATGAACTATTCTTTTTATACTACAAATGGACCAACTTTAAAAACACCAGATGGTGTTGAACCAATGGAAAGTGGTATGCTTATGTTTGAAAATTTAAAAGATAATAACAATAATAGAGCTTTTGGAAGCAGAATTGGATTGTTACCTTTTTCTGACTCATCTACTGAAATTGGATTTTCATACTATTCAACCAGTAAAATTGGAACTAAAGGTACTGTTTTTGAAAATTTAGGTGCTAAATTATTTGCTTTTGATTTTTCATTTGTAAAACAAATACCTATAATTGGGGGAATTGTAGATGTGAAATCTCAGTATGCAAAATCAAAAATAGACAATATAACCTACACTGTAGAAGAAACACCTGGTGTATTTGAAGATTTAATTTTTAACAATATCAACTCTTCATATTATGGGCAATTATCTTATAGACCATCAATGTTTGAAAATAATTTTGTAAAAAATCTTGAATTGGTTGGTAGGTTTTCAAAACTTGAAACTCCTGTAGGTTCAGGTTTTGCAACAAATAAAAAGGAATTTTCTATTGGGCTAAACTATTGGCTTACCTGGCATTCTCTAATTAAATTGAATTATCAAAATATAACAGGGGAAGGTGGACATGATGTTGTAGGTAAATTTAATGAAAAAGCCTTTTTTATAAACTGGGCAATTGGATTTTAAATAATTAAAACATTAAAAAATGAAAACATTAAAAATATTTGGAATAATTGCTGTTGTTTTAGTAAGCATAGCAGCGTTTACACTTCAATCTTGTTCAGCAGAGCAAGTTGCTGCATATAAAAACAAATCAGGTGCCCAACTTTGGGGTGAAAACTGTATTAGATGTCATAATACACCATCTCCTGTCAGTTTTAATGATACCGACTGGAGTACAATTCAGTTACATATGAAAGTTAGAGCAAATTTAACAAAAGAGCAATCTAATAAAATTTTTGAATTTTTAAAGTCTGCTAATTAAAATTCGTTCTTTATAAACTTGAATTAAAAAGAAAGCAGTGGATATATTTCCCTGCTTTTTTTATTTTTTATTAAGTAACTTTAGTTACACATAATAATTCTTTAATAAAGGATTAATTTGTATTTTTACACAATAAATAATGAAAGTTTTCATTATAAATAAATGAAAAAAATTCTTATAAATATAGCAAGTAACTTTTTGGCATTTTTAGTGCTGTTTTCTTCAGTTTCATTTACAGTAGAAAAGCATTATTGTGGCGGTCAGTTGTATTCAGAGTCATTTTTTGGTCATGCTAAGGAATGTGGAATGTCTGATATGGATGGTGGCATTTGTAAAATAAACAGTCACAATATTGCTGTATCAAAAAAATCATGTTGCAAAACAGATTTTAAATTTATTAACGGTTCGCAATTTAAAAAAGAATCACTAATAGATGTTACTTCTAAGTATCAATATTTTTTTGCAAAATTAAATTCTATTGATTATAAATACTTATTAAAAAAAGAATTCAATGTTGCTATATTCAGTAATTATTTCCCTCCTCCAATAATAAAAAATTTAAATATTCTATTTAGGGTTTTTCGTATTTGATTTGTTTCAAATTATAACAAATACTATGTTTTTTCATAGTTAATTTCAATAACTATAGTTATTGATAATAATCTAATAATTTAAAATAATAAAATACAAATAAAATGAAAACAATAAAATATTTATTCATTGCTATTTTAGCAATGGTTACAGTAAGTTGCACTAAAGATAATTCAATTGGACCAGTAGGAACTTTAGCATTAAAATTGAGTGATGCACCTATGCACTACGATCAATTTATGTCCGCAAGTGTTACAATTGATAAAATAGAAATTGGCAACAGTACTGATGCCAATTCATTTGTTATGGTTATGAATACACAAATGCAGTATAACATGTTGGAATTAGTTAATGGCATTACAGAATCTTTAGCTAGTACTGATATTCCAATTGGAAATTATGATGTTATTCGCTTGTATATTTCTGATACCCAAATGATTTTAAAAGATGGTACTATATTTAATTATAATATGGCTCAAAATGCTTTCTCAGGAAGTGGAATGGGTATGATGCAAAATGGGATGGTACTTAATAATGATAAGAGGAGTATTGATATTAAATTAAATAAAATGATCAACATTACAACTGACAATATGAGTGAATATTTAATGGATATAGATGTAGCAAACTCTTTTAATTTAGAGGGTGTTACTTTTTCAGGAAGTGGTTCAAATATGATGATGAATATGTCTGGATTTAAATTTAATCCAGCTATGCGAGTAGTTGACATGAATAATTCCGGAACAATTACTGGAACTATTCATGATGCAAATGGCAATTTATCAAACACTACCGTTTCTTTAATGCGTAATGGTACATTATATACCAGCACACATTCTAATGCTAATGGTAATTATACATTTATAGGTATTCCACAAGGAAAATATACTATGACCGCTGAACAAGATGGTTATTCTTTGAATCCAGTTGGAAATGACCAAAATATGAGTGCAATGAACATGATGTCTAATACTACTTTAAATGTAGATTTTAATATGATGGCCTCAAATTAAATAAAATATTTTTCATAGTAATTTTTTTAAAGCTCTCATAAATGAGAGCTTTTTTTATGCAAAACAACTACTGGACATACAAATCACTACTGTATTTTCATGTTTTAAAAAGGTTTATTTTTAGTATCAAATTAAAACTATTCAAGAAAACTATTGAATACTTGAATATAATTATTATATTTATTTCAAATAATATTTTCAAAACATGAAAAACAAAAGGGAATTAAAAAACAGCATTTATAATGAAATCGCTAGAATTGCCAAAGCTTTTTCAAATCCAAACCGTTTAGAAATACTTGATTTTATAGTAAATGGAGCAAAACCTGTTGAAGATATAGCCTTACAAACGGGAATCAGTATCGCCAATGCATCACAACATTTACAAATACTAAAAAAAGAACGTTTAGTAAAAACCTCAAAAAATGGAAATCAAGTATTTTACTCTTTGGTTTCAATAGAAGTCTATATGGTTTGGAAAAGTCTTAGAGATTTAACACTTTCAGTCTCCCCACATATTCAACAAACTATAACAGAGATTCGAGAAAATTTTGAGTACAAAAATCCTCTAACTTTAAATGAGATAAAGGAAAGAAAAGATATTTATCTATTAGATGTTCGCCCAATTGATGAATTTGAAAAAGGACATATCCCGCAAGCAACTTCCATCCCACTTGAAAAATTAAAAAATTGTTTAGAAAAAATACCTAAAGATAAATTAATTATTACGTATTGCAGAGGAATGTTTTGTTTAGTTGCTGATGAGGCTGTCAAAATTTTGATTAAAAATGGATACAATGCAAAAAAAATAGAAGAAAGTGTATTAGATTACAATATAATTTCAGAAATATGAAATTACCAAGGAACAATTTGACGAAATAAAAAAAATATTTCCTAATCAAAAACTAAACAATAATAAAAATACTCATTTTAATTAATGATTGCCCAGATATATGGTACAGAAAAAACATACAATGCTTTACGACTTGCAAATCAACTTGGAAAAGAACACGAATCGGTTGAAGTACGTATTTTTTTAATGGCAGATACTGTTAATTGTGCTATAGCGAATCAAACAACACCAAATGGATATTATAATATTGGGAGAATGTTAAATTTTTCTTTAATAAAGGGAGCAAAAGTTAAAATTTGTGAAAGTTGTGCAGATGCCAAGGGACTTAAAAAAGCTCAAGTGATTGAAGGAATAGAAATTAGCACAATGGCAGAATTTATAAACTGGGTTGTAGATAGTGATAAAATTTTAAATTTTTAATATTCATTAGATGGATACTGTAAAACTAGGGCTAAAAGAGAACTGGAAACAGTTTACCTTGTTGGTAATTATCAACATTTTTGTTGGTAGTATGATTGGTTTAGAAAGAACTATTTTACCTGAAATAGCTAAAATTGAGTTTGGGTTGGCTGCTAAAACAACTATTCTCTCTTTTATCATTGTATTTGGTGTTGTAAAAGCAATTACCAATTATTATACAGGTGCTTTAGCTAACAAATTAGGAAGAAAAAACTTATTAACTATTGGTTGGCTAATTGCGCTTCCTATTCCTTTTATCCTTATTTATGCCCAATCGTGGAATTGGATAATATTTACAAATGTACTTTTGGGAATCAATCAGGGCTTAACTTGGTCAAGTACAGTTGTAATGAAAATCGACTTGGTTGGAGAAAAGAATCGTGGATTTGCTATGGGTTTAAACGAATCTGCTGGATACCTAGCTATAGGGGGTGTTGCTTTTCTGACTGGTTGGATAGCTTCAGAATATGGCTTAAGGCCATACCCCTTTTACATGGGTATAGGTTTTACCTTCATAGGATTGATTTCCAGTTGGCTACTTGTGAAAGATACAGTCCACCATGTCAATGTAGAAACTACTTCAAATAAAAACCCAATGCTAAAAAATGTTTTTTTAGATACCACTTGGCGACATCACATTTTGGGATCAATTTCACAGGCAGGTTTAGTTAATAATTTGAATGATGGTATGGTTTGGGGTTTATTTCCAATTTTACTGGCTACCAAAAATTTTGATCTAGAACAAATAGGAAAAATAGTAGCTCTTTATCCTATCGTATGGGGGTTAGGTCAGTTGTTTACAGGAAAAATGGCAGATCATCTCAATAAAAAAAATATGCTTTTCTGGGGGATGTTGTTACAGGGTATTGCTTTAATAATAATGATATTTGCAACTACCTTTTTTCATTTTGCGATCCTTTCTGTGATACTAGGATTAGGTACTGCTATAGTTTATCCTACTTTCTTGGCTGCAATTGCAGACTATGTACATCCGAAACAAAGAGCCGAAAGCATAGGTGTATTCCGCCTATGGCGAGATCTTGGGTACGCTATTGGCGCTTTATTAACGGGTATTCTTGCAGACTCTTTAGGTATCAATTGGGCAGTTGGCTCAATAGGTTTTTTAACCATTTTATCCGCAATCATTATTTTAATACGTTTGCAATCTAACAAATCAATTACAATGGAAACAGTTCAAAATAATAATGACTGTATTTCAAAAAAAGAAGTTGAGCAATTAATAACATCAGGTAAAAATGTAGTTATTATTGATGTTAGAAATAGTGAAGAATATAAACAACAGCATATTGAAGGTGCATTAAATATCCCCCTTGACATGCTCCAAAATAAGTTAAATAAATTGGGAGATTCCAAACTCATTATTACTGCTTGTGGTAACGGGAGAGGCAGGTCAACAAAAGCTACACAACTATTAACTAAAAATGGAATTAACACTAAGTGGTTGTGTGGAGGAACGTTTGGATGGATTATGAATGATGAGTCAAATGATAGATAATGAAAATTGAGCTTAAATCTATAATTACTTGCCCAAATTGTGGACATAAAAAAGAAAAAAAAATGCCAATAGATGCTTGTCAGTATTTTTATAAATGTGAAAGTTGTGGTATAATTTTAAAACCAAAAAAAGGAGATTGTTGTGTGTTTTGTTCTTATGGGAGCGTAGCTTGCCCTTCCATTCAAAAAAATGATGGTTCTAAAAGCTCAAACTGTTGCCAATAATGGAAATCTGGCAACCATATCATTTATCAAACCAAATAAATTTTAATTTTAAAAATATAATACTTAGCTTTAAAAAATGCAATAGCATTGCATTTAAAGTTTAGTTATATTTGCAACCGAAGTATGAGATTATTAGCAATTATATTAGCAATTTATACAATGTCACTAACAGCAATTTCCTGTAATGACGATATAATTGTTGATAATCAACAACCAACTTCAGTTTCTCAAAATTCTAATAAAGAAAATAGCAACGTAATTGATTTATGTTCCCCTTTTTGCTGTTGTGCGTGTTGTGCAGGTTTTGTGGTTAAACCAAATACTCAAGTGAAAAGTTTAGCCTCTGAAATATCTTCTCAAGAATTGAATATACGTTACAGTGTTTCACTTTCAATTAACCATCTTTCAAAAATCTTTCAACCTCCACAAGTTTAAATTTTAGATTCCTTTAACCCCCACCTTTTTTAAATAATAGAGGTGTATTATCTATTTCTAATAATTTAAATCTTCCTAAAATGATCGATAAAATCATTCGATATTCAATTAACAATAAATTTATTATTGGCTTATTAATTTTAGTACTCATTGGTGCAGGTATTTACTCAATGATGACTATAAAATTGGGTTCTGTTCCCGATATTACAAATAATCAGGTGCAGGTAATTACAGTTGCACCAACGCTAGGTACTGAAGATATTGAACAATTTGTAACCTATCCTATCGAATTGGCAGTTGCTAATTTACCTAGTGTTATAGAATTGCGTTCCGTATCACGTTTTGGTCTTTCAGTAGTTACCATTGTATTTAAAGACAATATGGGAACCTATTTACCAAGGCAATTAGTACAAGAAAAATTAAATGCAATTCAAGTCGACATCCCGACTGGTTTTGGAAAACCATTTATGGCTCCAATTGCCACAGGCTTAGGTGAAATTTACCAATACTCTTTGGTGCCTAAAAAAGGATTTGAACATAAATATTCACCATCTGATTTAAGAACAATACAAGATTGGATTGTTAAACGTCAAATGGCATTGGTACCCGGTGTTGTTGAAATAAATTCTTTTGGTGGTAATGTAAAACAATATGAAATTGCCTTAAACCCCAACCGATTAAACAGTATGGGGATTAGCATTAACGAAGTGTTTGAAGCTTTGGAACGTAACAATTCCAATACAGGAGGTGCCTATATTGAAAAAAATCATCAGGCTAATTTTATTAGAGGGGAAGGTTTGGCAAAAAATATAGGTGATATAAAAAATATTGTAGTCAAAAACAGAGAAAACATCCCAATTTTAATTAAAGACGTAGCAGATGCCGTTCGTTTCGGTTCAGCTGTACGTTACGGTGCTTTTACTGAAGATGGTCAGGAATCTGTTGGTGGGCAGGTGCTAATGCTTAAAGGTGAAAACCCCAATGAAGTTATAAAAAATGTTCAAAAACGTATTGCAAGTATTCAAAAATCATTACCGGAAGGACTTGAAATAAGACCTTTTTTAGATAGAAGTAATTTAATTGAACGCACTACAAGTACCGTTTCAAAAAATTTAGTTGAAGGTGCTTTAATCGTAATTTTTGTATTGGTTTTGTTGTTGGGAAGTTTGCGTGGTGGTTTATTGACCGCTTCAATTATTCCCCTTTCCTTATTATTTGCCTTTATTTTAATGAAAGCCACGGGTGTTTGGGCAAATTTAATGAGTTTAGGGGCTATTGATTTTGGAATTATAGTAGATGGTGCCGTTATTATTGTTGAAGGAACGGTGCATCACATTGAACAGCGAATTAAAAAGAACAAAGCAGATTTTACCAATCAGGAAATGGACGAATTAAGCTACAAATCTAGTAGTCTAATGATGAACTCTGCTTTTTTTGGTCAACTTATTATCCTTATTGTGTTTAGCCCAATTTTATTTTTAACCGGTATAGAAGGTAAAATGTTTAGACCTATGGCATTTACTTTTGGTTTCGCTGTTTTAGGTGCCTTGTTGTTATGTTTAACGTATGTTCCGGTAATGGCATCCTTATTTTTAAAACCAATATCTCAAAGTAAAAATAACTGGTTTTCAAAATTGGAAGATTGGCTTACAAAAGTTAGTAATAATATGATGGTCGGAATTTTTAAGGTTTATAAACCATTAATTAAAGGGGCTTTAAAATTTAAAAAAACAGTACTTGCCATTGCCATATTTTTATTTGTTATAGCTGTTTTCGCATTTTCAAGAATGGGTGGTGAATTTATTCCAAAGTTAGACGAAGGCGATATTGCTATGCAAATTATTATGAAACCCGGTAGTTCTTTAAGTGAGTCTATCCAAGTTTCTGAGGAAGCTGAGAATATTATCAAAACCAATTTCCCTGAGGTAAAAACTATGGTAGGCAGAATTGGAGTATCCGAAATACCAACCGACCCAATGCCTATGGATATCGCAGATACATTTATAATTTTAGACAAAGACAAGAGCAAATGGACGTCCGCCACAAATAAAACAGAGTTGATTGAAAAGATGGAAAATAAACTAAAAGCTATTGTTGGTGTTAATTTTGTTTTTACGCAACCCGTAGAAATGCGATTTAATGAGTTAATTACAGGCGTTCGGGAAGATGTCTCTATAAAGGTTTATGGTAATAATTTAGACACATTGGCTATTAAGGCAGATGAAATGGCAAAAATTATTAAAACAGTAAAAGGTGCAGCAGATGTGCGTGTTGAAGCTACTGAAGGTTTGCCACAAATTACGGTGAATTATCAAAGAGTTAAATTGGCAAAATACGGGATATCTGTCGATAAATTGAATCGTTATGTAAGTACTGCCTTTGCAGGAGCCGATGCCGGAATAATTTTTGAAGGTGAAAAACGTTTCGATTTAGTCGTTAGATTTTCTGATAAATATCGAACAGGCATTGAAGATTTACGAAATCTACTTATAGACTTACCAAATTCAAACACGCAGGTTCCTCTTAAAGAGTTAGCGGAAATTAGCTATAAACCGGAACCCATGCAAATATCTAGAGACGACACTTACAGAAGGATTTATGTTGGAGTTAATGTAAGAGGTCGTGACGTTGAATCTGTAGTTAATGAAGTACAACAAAAATTAGATAAACAACTTAAATTACCCGATGGATATTTTATTAAATACGGCGGTTCATTCGAAAACTTAATAAGAGCCAAAGAACGATTATCAATTGTTTTACCCATTGCTTTATTTTTAATTTTTATACTGCTTTATTTTGCTTTAAACTCCTTTACACAGGCGATTATGATATATATGGCAGTTCCTTTGGCTGCAATTGGTGGTATTTTCAGTTTGTATATACGTAATATGCCATTTAGTATTTCTGCAGGCGTAGGATTTATAGTATTATTTGGGGTGGCCGTATTAAACGGACTCGTATTAATAAGTAGACTTAACAATTTAAAATTAGAAGGAATGGTAGACATAAAAAAACGAATTTTTATAGCTACCGAAGAACGTTTGCGTCCAATACTGCTTACGGCCTTTGCAGCAATTATGGGTTTTATACCAATGGCAATTTCTGCTTCGGTAGGTGCGGAAGTGCAAAGACCGCTGGCGACTGTTGTAATTGGCGGCTTAATTTCATCAACGCTATTAACATTACTAGTGGTTCCCGTTTTGTATTGTTTTGTTGAAAGGACATCACAAAATAGAAAAGATAAAAAATTAAATAAACAATTAGTTAGTTTCATACTAATTGGATTTTTAACGTTTATGGGATCACAGTCTTTAATGGCTCAAGATCATTCAAAAAAGTTAACAATTGATGAAGCAGTAGCAATTGCTTTTAAAAAAAATCCGACCATAAAATCAGCAAATCTTGAAATGGATAAACAGGTAAGTCTTAAAAAATCGACTTTTGATTTAGAAAAAATCTCCATATTATATACTCAAGGTCAACTAAATGGTCTAAGACAGGACTACGAGTGGAGTATTTCACAGGATTTTAAATTTCCTACTGTTTATAGTTCCCAATTAAAGTTGCAAAAAGCAAAAATATTATTGAGTGATGCTTCCTTGAACCTTAAAAAAAACTCCTTAGAACATAATGTACGTGCTATTTATTTATCTCTTTGGTTTGCAAAAAACAAATTAAATTTAATTTCAGAACTAGAAAAAGAGTTTGAAAACTTTACCCTTATAGCTCAAAATAGATTTGACTTAGGCGAAACCAATATAATTGAAAAAATGGCTGCGGAATCAAAAAGTGCAGAAATCGGATTATTAAAATCTGATGCCTCTTTAGATGTTAAAAATTTAAATAAGCAATTACAATATTTAATCAATAGTAAAGACCCCATAGTCATTCCTGATGAAGTTTTAACAAAAATGAATTTTAATGGTGTTACGGCAGTAAATACCGAGAGCCCTATATTAAAAGTGGAAGAAAATTTCATTTATGTATCAGAAAAGGAGAAAAAATTAGAAAATGCTAAATTTCTTCCTGATGTATCAGCGGGGTATTTTAATCAACAAATAGATGGTATTAAAAGTTTTAAAGGATTTCGGGTGGGTTTAAAAATTCCATTGTTTTTCTGGTCTCAAAAAGGCAAAGTGCAGGCCGCTAAAAAAAATAGTGACATTGCAAAATTGAATTATGAACAAACCAAACTAAATATTAATTCAATGCTGCAATCCAATCTGCAAGATTATGAAAAATATAAAGCATCCGTATGGTACTATGAAACAACTGGGTTAGCATTAGCAAACACATTAATTTCATCATCTAATAAAGCCTATAAAAATGGAGAAATTGGTTATGTTGAATATATAGCCAACTTAGAACAAGCAGTACAAATTAAAAGAGATTATTTAGAAAAATTGAATTTGTACAATCAAACGATTAATGTAATTAATTACTTAACAGGAAACTATAATTAAAATGAAAAATATATTAAAAATAATCGCCCTTTTTATACTGCTAATTATTTCAATCAGTTGTAAAAATAATAATAATAATAATAATAATACCAAAAAGTTGACAGAAACTAATAATGAAGTGCAAAAAGACATAAAACAACCTAACAATATTTTAACCTTACAATTAAATCAATTAGGAGTTACAGACATAAAATTTGGCACTATCCAAAAATTAAATATGGGTGTTTCCTTTAAAGTGAATGGTCAATTAGAATTGCCTCCTCAAAATAAGGCAAGTGTTAGTGCCATTGTAGGTGCTCGAATTAAAAGTATTGCCGTTATAGAAGGTGATTATGTTAAAAAAGGTCAAGTTATTGCACAATTAAATAACCCAGAGTTTATTAAAATGCAACGAGAATATTTATCTGCAAAAAGTAACAGTTCTTTTTTAGAAAATAATTATCAACGTAAAAAACAATTATTAAAAGACGACATCACATCAAAAAAATCTTTTCAACAGGCAGAAGCAGCATACAACGACGGTTTAGCAATTTTAAATGCAACAAAATCAATGCTACAGCTCATAGGAATTAATAGTTCGAAATTAGAAAATAATCAAATTATTTCAAATATTCCTGTTGTATCTCCTATAAATGGATATGTCCAAAACATCAATATTAATATTGGTAAATTTGTAGCACCCGAACAAATAATGTTTGAAATTGTTGATAATGCATATTTACACCTTGGTTTGGATGTTTTTGAAAAAGATATAGACAATGCTAAAATTGGTCAAAAAATTTCCTTTTCACTAGCTTCAAATTCTGATAAAATATTTCAGGCTGAAATTTATGCCTTGGGTAAAACGTTTAATAAAAATACAAGAGCTGTAAAGATACACGCAAAAATAACTGGAAATCACGAAGGTTTGATTGAAGGTATGTTTGTTGAAGCAAGAATAGTAACTAAAAATAAAACGGTTAATGCACTTCCAAATGAAGCCTTTGTAAGCGAAAAAGGTTTGGATTACATCTTTGTCCAAGAAAATAAAACTGCCGATAAAGTTGAGCTTGAAAAAATTCAAGTTAACAAAGGTATTTCTGATATGGGCTTTTCTGAAGTTGTATTTATAAATAAAATACCTGAAAATTCAATTATTGTAACTAAAGGAGCTTATTATTTAAATGCAGAAATACAAAAAAGCGAATTTGGTGATGAAGATTAGAAAATATTTACTTAAAAAATAAAGACATGAAAGAAATAAAAGCATTTATTAAACCAACTAAATTAGAAGAAGTTGTTGAAGCCCTAAAAGAAAAGGGCTTTGAAAGTGTTACCCTATTAGCATGTGAAGGCACAGGAACCTATAAAAGAGAAGATTCATTACCTTCGTTAAAATTTCATTTTGCAGATAGTAAAATGATTAAGTTAGAGTTGGTATGTCAAGATGAAGAAACAGAAAAAGCAATTAAAATCATTTGTAAGAATGCTGCTACACCTTATCCTGCAGATGGTATTATTTATATATCAGATGTAAAAGACGCATACAGAATAAAAACTTGTAAATCTATCAAACGATTTGATTTTTAAGAAATGGTAGAGGTTGAAAAAATATTAAAGAAAAGAAATTTAAAACCAACTGCTATGCGCATGTTAGTTTTACAATTTCTCTTAAAAAATAAAGTGGCCGTAAGTTTAACCGATGTCGAAAATCATTTTGATAAATCGGATAGAACTACCTTGTTTCGCACTTTAAAAACCTTCGCCAAAAAAGAAATTGTTCATAAAATTGACGATGGAACAGGCGTTACAAAATATGCCTTATGTGAAGATAATTGTCACTGCGAAATAGAAACCGACTTGCATGTGCATTTTCACTGCAATAATTGTAATGAAACAATCTGTTTAACAGATCGTAAGATTCCTCATATTAATTTACCAATCGGCTTTTTGGCAGAAGATGCCAATTTAATTGTGAAAGGCATTTGCAATAAATGTAGTGGGAACTAATGCACTTCCGTTGCATATGGCATTTGCTTATTTTTGAATAAATATAATTTGAATTATGAGTAAAGAATGTGAAGAAGGTTCTGCTTGCGCTATAGATTATACAAAAGGCACTCCAACATCAAAGAATACATTTTCTATTAATAAAGCATATGTAATTCCAGTACTTGGGTTATTCTTTTTATTGATAGGAATTGTTATTGACTATTGTAATATAACATTTTTTAAAGTGCCAATCCCATTAATTTGGTTTGGTATTATATATATAGCTGTTGGTGGTCCCATTGTCCTAAAAGCAGCAAAATTAGCATCTAAAGGAAATATTTATAACGAGTTTGTTTTAATGTCTGTAGCTACACTCGGTGCTTTTTTAATAGGTTCTTATGAAGAAGGTGTAGCCGTTATGCTCTTTTACGTAATCGGTGAGTTATTTCAGGAAGCGGCAGTAAACAAAGCAAAACACTCTATTGAATCGCTCTTAAAAATTCAGGTAGAAGTGGTTTCGGTACTTGAAAATGGAAATAAAATAACAAAGCATCCCAAAGAAGTTATGATTGGTCAAACTATAGTAGTGAAACCTGGTGAAAAAATAGCTCTAGATGGTGTTTTAATTTCGGAGGAGGCCATTTTAAATACTGCTGCTTTAACAGGTGAATCGCTTCCCAAAAACATAGAAAAAGGAACAATAATTTATGCTGGGATGATTAACCTTACTAAGGTTATTGAAATAGAAGTAACAAATAACTATGAGGATACCAAACTTTCTAAAATTCTAAAATTGGTACAAGAAGCTGTTGGTAGAAAAGCCAAAACGCAACTTCTTATTAGTCGTTTAGCTAAAATATACACCCCTATCGTTTTTTGGTTGGCAATTGCGTTGGTAATAATTCCTTATTTTTTTTTAGGCAATGCCTACGAATTTCAAATTTGGCTACAACGTGCTTTAATATTTTTAGTTATTTCTTGTCCTTGTGCCTTGGTAATCTCAATTCCTTTAGGTTATTTTGGTGGCATTGGAGCTGCATCACAAAACGGAATTTTATTTAAAGGTTCTAATTTTTTAGATGAAATTACCAAAGTAGATACCATTGTGCTTGACAAAACAGGAACGCTTACCAAAGGTATTTTTGAAGTACAGGAAATAATTTCAGTAGATTTTGACAAAAAATTATTGATAGAACTAGCAGCCGTTTTAGAAGCCAATTCCACACATCCAATTGCAGAAGCCATTGTAAAATATGCAAATATTAATTTAGAAAATTATAAATTATCCAATGTTGAAGAATTTTCAGGCTATGGTTTAAAAGGTACTATTGATAATTATGACGTATTAGCAGGAAACAGCAAATTATTAGATAAATTCAATATTTCATATGATAAAAACTTAAACTCAATTGTTGATACTATTGTTGTTATTGCCATAAATAATAAATATGCAGGCTATATAACCATTGCAGATAGTATTAAAGAAGACACAATAAGTGCCATTAAAGCATTGCATTCTATTAAAAAAAATACAGAAGTAATAATGCTTTCTGGTGATAAGCAAGCTGTAGTTGATAAAATTTCAAAACAGGTAGATATTGATAAAGCTTTTGGCGATTTACTTCCTGAAGATAAATTGAAAGAAGTTGAAAAACTAAAAGAGCAAGGTAGAATAGTTGCTTTTATTGGTGACGGAATCAATGATGCACCTGTAATTACAGTAGCAAATGTTGGGTTTGCAATGGGTGGTTTGGGAAGCGATGCAGCTATTGAAACAGCCGATGTTGTAATACAAACAGACCAACCTTCAAAAATTGCAACAGCAATACATATTGGTAACGCTACAAAAAAAATAATATGGCAGAATATAACATTGGCATTGTCTGTTAAATTCCTGGTACTACTATTAGGAGCTATGGGAATGGCAACAATGTGGGAAGCTGTAATTGCCGATGTTGGTGTGGCTTTATTGGCTATTCTAAACGCAGTCAGGATTCAAAAAATGCAGTGGGCATAAAATAATTTTATTTCTGTCGGCATTGCAAATACAGTAGAGCAACTTGCTCATAGAATAAAGTTTACAAAAAAAATTAAGAAAGCAGCATTTTTTGATTATAACTCCTTTACCGGTTGGTTGTTACTTACAATTACAGAGGGTTTTCCCTGAAGAAAAGATGATTAATATTAATAGTTATCTAGTCTAATAAAAACCTCTATGTAAATGACATTGCTAAACTAAGGGAAAAGCAAGAGGGTAACACGCTACGCGATGTTACTCATTTATAGTCCTTTGATTTTTAGTAAATTAAATTACTTTTAATTTTGATTAATTCCATAATTTGCACTAAATTTAACATTAAGGTCAGTAAAATCAAGGTTTCATTGTAACAATATCATAAAATATGGATAGTTTTAATACAATTCGGTTAAAGAAAAAAACTTTAAAAAAATTCAAGGAATATTCTAAAAGTTTAAGTCCGAGTTATTCGGAAACTTTGGACTTTATGATTGCTTTTTTTGAAGATAATCATATAACTCCTTATGATACTTTAAGAATGAGTAATCAAGCTTATTTAAATAAATTTAATAAACGTATGGATGCTGTAGTTTCGATATTTAGAAATGTTGAAGAGACACAGCTCAAGCCAACGAAAAAAATGTTGGAATCTCTATTTGAAGAAATGGAAGAAATACAACCTTTGTTAGTTGAAAAAACAAAATTTGTAGAGCCTGTTCTAACAACCGAAAATGAAGAATTAACTTATTTCAGAAATGAATATTATAAAAAGCAAACAGAAGTTATTGACCTTAAGTACAAACTCAAAGAGACTTTTGAGAAATTTAAACTTGTTAAGAATGCTTTTAGTGCTAATCATTTTGTATTAAAATTAACTACAGAAGAGCATCAATTATTAATGGATCAATTAGAGAGTAGTTCTTAATTATGAGTATTATCAAGACTACCGCATCCGCTTTGGCGGATTTGGTTCATTTTTAAAGTGATGGATTCTCCTAGCTAAATACAGAATTAATAGAAAAAGTATCAATGATAACCAGCCTCTAAATCCATCACTTTAAAAACGGATTTACTTGGTTAACAACAGTTCTTCTATAGCATCATAGCTTGTCAATTGTTTATCAGGTAGTATACTATCCACTAAATCTAATACCGTAGCTACGGTTAAATCTTTTGAAGAGTTGATTAGTCTTGGTGATGAAAAGTCATTATCTCCTTCTAAAGCTAAAATACATACACGTAAAAGGCAAGAGATCATATAACGTAATTCATCATTATCCATTACTTCAAAACTAACTTCCTGCATCGTCTCATTAGTTTCTCGTTTATAGTTTCTGCGCTTTCTTGGATTTAATAGTTCGATGACTGCTTCCAGCTTTTCACTATCCGTCTTGTAGGTTGTGTTATTGGTTTTCATATCAGCATTTTAGATTATTCATTTACTTTTTATTTGGGTTGCAATGTAAACTTAGAAGTATTACAATGAAGCATTTGGAGTTGTGTTAATTGTTCTTCTCCTAAGTTCTTCGCTTCTTTATAAAACCGTTTACATCGATTATACGCTTTATCGGTATCTCTATTGGAGAATTCATTTTTAGCTTTGAACCGCATAATATGTTGTGCATTGCATAACATATAACGCATCCGATGTAAGCCATACGTTTCTTTTGGGAAAATAGTCTGTGGTAATTGGGTAAAGTGACTACATAAATGCAAGAGGTGGGACAGTGAATAGTATTGTGGTTTATATTCCCAAAATACATATAAGAGAGCCATACATACTTGTTCTAAAGCATAGTGCATAATGGATAATTTGGAGGTGGTATCTTCTTTGATTTCCATGCCGTCTATTATGGAAAACAGGTATGCTGCACGATTCATACGAGCTTCCCAAGTATCTAAGATAATTTTGTAAACTCTTTGGTGGAAAAACCTAGAAAAGTCACTAAACTTTAATAGGGAGTTATCCTCTTTATAGATACAAGGTGTTTGAAAAATAATTTGGGATAGAAAATTGTCTCCAAAATCTAATCGCTTCTTTGCTTTTGGCAAGGTGTACATAATGCAATAGATTTTACAGCGTTGTTGCATTTTATTAAATACATCGTCCATAAAGTCTCCTTGCCTTTTGGAAAGAGGTTTATAAGTAACAATTAGCAATGTATAGGTTACCACTTTTGGTAAGGTTACATTTTGTGGTGCTAAATACATATGCTGCTTTTTCTTTTCTTTATAAGCGCTAATTACATATACGGAATGTAATGGTAATAATTGCTTTAAAAGGTCTAAAAGTTCCTTCTGTAATGGGAATTTTGTTGGTGTTTTTGTTTTATGTCTCATAGCGGATATATTTATTTACAATTAAAAAGTGTCATACTACTATATGACAAATATAGTAAAAAAATCTAAATGTCATATTTTTGTATGACATAAATGTGATATAATAATGTGACATTTGTTATATGACAAAGGATCAATTAAGTAAAAAAGTAGGAAAAAGAATTGTTGAGCTTAGAACTAAAAAAAGCTTAAATCAATCCGATTTAGCTCGTGCCTGTGGAAAAGATCGTCAAGCTATTGAAAAAATTGAGAACGGTAAGGTTAATTCAACTACTTATACATTGTACACAATATCTAAAGCTTTAGAGGTTGATTTATATGAACTTTTAAAATTCTAATAGAAAATATTACACACTCTTTGTTAGTTTATATTGCACAATAGAAGCTTTACTCAATAACTGAACTCATATTCGATAAGTGAAAATAATTTAGTGAAATAAATGAAAAATGCGTTTAGTGGATACACTTATCAAAAACAAGTAACCTTTCTCCTACTCTCAATTATGGATGTGGAGCGAAATATTTCTAAAATTGAAATAGAATCTAAGACTACTGATAATTTTGACGATTTAGTTATCACTACTCCTTCTGGTAAAATTCAATTTCAAATAAAAGATTTTGAAAATATAAAATTTGACGATTTAAAAGTTCAAGAAAATAAAGTTCTAATGAAAGGACATAAATCTCTTGAATTATCTTCAAATCAAAATGTAATTTTCTTTAGAGACATTACTTTTAAATCAAATGAGAAAATATTAAACTTCCCTAGTTACAGATTAGCCAATAATGTTTCAATCATATCATTATCAAGAATTCAAATTGACGAAATAATAGATGATTTATTTATAAATAATTCACGACGAAGAAATGAAATAGATTCTTTTTTTAATTCAATTTTAGATAAAAGAATTTGGAAAATACCTAGAGAATCTCTTCCTCAACTTAAAGTCTTCATAACGGAATTACAAGAGGAATCTGTTTTGATTAGCCATAAACTTCTGGAGTTTGACAAGCTACTTTACATTGAAGGTAAACCAGGAGTTGGAAAAAGTCATTTTGTAAATACGCTCACAAAAGAATATGAAAATAATATTTTATACCGTTTTTGGGTTGGAAATCAAGACAGAGATTATCAAGATAGATTAAAGTTTGAAAAATTTATTCGTGATTTAAATACCAAACTTTTTTATGATCAAAAAACGAGAACAATAGAAGAGCTTTTAGAAAAATTAAAAAAAGAAAAGAGAACGTTTATAATTGATGGTCTTGACCACATAGAAAACTACAATAAACCTGAATTTGACAGTTTTAGTAATTTCATAACTAGGGCAAAAGATTATTGTGAAATAATTGTTTTATCTAGACCACTTGTAAGCAAACTAGATTGGAAAAAACATACTCTTGAAAATTGGAATTTAGACCAAACTCAAAAAGTTTTAAAAGAACTCTTCCATTTATCCAAGTTTACAATTATAAACGAAATTTATAGAATTTCTCAAGGCTATCCTATCATAGTTAAATACATAACAGAACATTACAAACTACACAAAGTAATACCTTTAATTGAACAAGTCAATAACATCGACTCATATTATCAGGAAATTATTTCGAATGAAAAGGGGACACAGATTTTATCTCTTTTTCTATGTTCTAAATCTTATATAATGGAATCTGAAATAGATTTATTTATTGGAGATGAGAAATATTATGTGAATCAATTTATAAAAGAACATCCTTATTTATTTGACATTAAACTAAATAGAATTTCACTTTTTCACGATAGTTTCAATACCTTTTTAAGAAAACAAGTTGATTACACTCATAAAACTAATAAGATTAATAGTATAGTTAGTGAATCCATTTTGAATCTTGATAAGAGATTTTTATCAAGATTTAGCTTATTTCAACTTTCAAAGGACCAAAAGAAGGAAATAATTATTAAATATGCTTCAATAAAAACATTCGATAAAATTATAGAAAACACTATTGACTACGAGTCAATAAGGACATTTTACACTCAACTTCGAGAAACATTAAATGAGATTTCTCCAAACAAATTAAGTGTAATTAATTACTACGATTTATCGTTAATTATTAACTTAGTTTCACGAGAACACTTATCGACTATCAATACATTTTATTATACTTATGTACAGTCACTTATAGAAAATGGAATAACAGATGAAGATATTACAAGTTCAGAATATCTGTTTGGAATGTATTATTACATAAAAACCAAAAATGCAGTATTACTTTATAATAGAACTGCAAACGAAAATTATGATATAACTCATTTTCATCAACAACTAGAAAATGATATATATGAAGAAGATTCATACATAGTAAAACATTCAAAAAAGTTAGACAAAAAAACGATTGATAAAGCTCTAAAAGACAAAATGAATTTTAGAGAATATATAACACAAATTATTGAAAATATTTATATTCATAAATCAAACGTAAAGGGCTACACATTACTAAAGTCAAGTATTGAGGAATATATAAAAGGAAATACTAATGAAGGAATCTTTCATCTTGAAAAATTTTTAGAAAAACATAGCACTCCTGATTATTACCCAAATTGGATTTTGAAAGATGTTTATAACAATCTTCTTTCGTATGGACTCGAAATTGATGAAGGAAAAAATGAATATCACGATTTAACTCTGGAAGAACTTATATGCAAGTATAGTTATTTGGGGAGTTTCAATCTAAGAGACAAAATCCACAATTACATTCGATTAGCATTGTTAGAAAATAGAGAAATTGATATTCAGAATATTTACCCATATTGGACAAAATATTATCAAAGAAAAGATTACACTTTCTATAGTCTACCTATAGCTTTAAAAACATTACAAGGAGAAGATTTAATTACGCTTAAAGAATGTGTGAAATTAATTCACGAAATACAAGAAGTCTCCGAGAAAGGATACAGACATCTGTTAGCGGAATTTATAGAGTTATATCCACCTGCAAAAATAATTTCATTTTTAGAAAACAATTTTGACATAAAAGAATTACGTGTTGAATGGTTTAAACTCCCTAAGAAATATATAAACAGAATTAGCGAAAGAACATATCATATTGAAGAAAATAAATTGATGAATTTTCATAGAAGTCTTACTGTTGATTTGGAAGAAATAGAAAACGTTCTTTATTCCAATAAGTTTGACAAACTTCAGTTTACTCTAAATTTATTCAAAGTAAAAATTAGATTTAAAGAAAATCAAAGAAAAAGAGTTCTCAAGTTTAAGCAATCAAAATTAATGTTTCAAGAACCAAGCAAGCAGAACGACTATGATAAATATAAACAAAATAGTCAACAAAGATTTGATAAAGGTATTCTAACGAATAAAGACTTAAAATTTATTAAGAAGAAACAATTAAAGCCACATGAAATTGCTAAATATTCTGATGGAAATTACACTTCTTTACCTGAAATTGATATTTTTAAAATATACGAATCGACAGAGATAAATAACAATTTCAAAACCATACTATACAACACATTAATTAACAAAACGAAAAGTATAAATTATTTTTACGCCTTATATTATCATCCCGGGAACATACTTACAATGATAAAATTTTATAGAAATGATACAGAGTTTATAAAAGCTACCATAAGTTTTGAAAAGTATATGAACTTGTCTATGTATAACCTGAAAACAAAAAGCCATACACCTAACAAAGATGTATAAAAGTTACCTTCGGAAAAACTAAATCCCCTTTCAATACACTCCCTATTACTTTGTGAGGAGCATATTGAAAGGAAATTCATTTAAGACTTAAAATTGATGATTTGGTTTGTATTTCAAATAAATATACATTATTTCAATCTAAATTGATTTTCATATTTTAAAAACGTTGCTCTAATCTTTGCATATCTTCACTCACCCTTTTTTCAATCACTTTTGCATAAATCTGTGTTGTAGTTATTTTTGAATGTCCTAATAATTTAGAAACTGTTTCTATTGGAACACCATTACTCAAAGTTACCGTGGTGGCAAAAGTATGTCTTGCAATATGGAAAGTCAAGTTCTTCTTTATACCACATACATCAGCTATTTCCTTTAAATAAGAATTTAATTTTTGATTTGATATGGTTGGAAACAGAGTTTCTTTGGATATAGAATTTGGATGCTTTTCATATTTAGTAATAATGCTCAAGGCTTTGGATAGCAATGGAATTTTAATTGGCATACTAGTCTTTTCCCTTTGAGAATATATCCATTGTTTGCCATCTATACCTTTGCATAAGTTATTGGCTGTTAAGTTCATCACATCTCCATAAGATAACCCTGTATAGCAACTGAACACAAATAAATCTTTAATAAGTTGTAATCTAGTTATTGAAAATATTTTGTTCTCAATACTTTGTAATTCTTCTAAAGTTAAAAAGGTTCTTTCTTTTTTTTCGTATTTCGCTTCAAACTTAATGAAGGGATCTTTCTCTATCCACTCCATCCTAAATGCTAGGCTAACCATTTTACGAAGGCGCTCAATATGTTTCATAACGGTATTATTACCCATAGACTTTTGCTGTCTTAAAAATCGATCAAAATCAATAATAAACTTATAATTCAGTTCGGATAAGTATATATCCCTGATTTGGTGCTTTTGCTTTAGAAATAGAAATAGATACTTATGTGTAGTATAATAGTTCTTTTGTGTTCCCCAACGCAATGTAGATTTCATATGCTCATTATGATATTCAATAATATCAGATAGCGAGTATCTATTTGTATTCTCTCCAAGAAAATATGCTTTGATAATGGCAGAAGAAAAGGGTTTATTTTCATTGCTAAGTTTTTGATAGTAGCTAAAAAGTTTTGCTTGAACCTGTTTTAAGTAACTATTAATCGACTTAGATTCATCATTTAAACCCTTTACTCTATTTTTAGAAGAGTCCCAATCTGAGATAGTTATTTTTCGTTTTAAAGAGAGTTCAGCTCGTTTTCCATTTATGGTAATTCGAGCATAAAGGGGTGCTTTTCTATTTTTAGTGTTTGCTAGTTTTAACCAAAATAGAATACTGAAAGTGTTAGAATTTTTCATACGCTTTTGTTTTAAAAATTAAACTTCAAAACAAAAGTCAAATCAAAGTATTCGGTTACCTTTTTTATGCTTTTTGCAATAAGGTAACCGAATAAGTTACTTTTTTAAACAAACCAATTCAAATTAAATGATAGTCCTAAAACCGCAAAAACTTGATAATCATACGATTACCAAGTTTTTGTTACTATTTGATTTGTTAAAAAGTCGGGGTGGCAGGATTCGAACCTGCGACCTCCGCGTCCCAAACGCGGCGCGATAACCGGGCTACGCTACACCCCGAATATTTCGGACTGCAAATATAAAACTAAAAAAGTATTTTACAAGTAATTATTCAAAAATTAATTTATATGGTCGAGCTATTAATTTTTCTAACTCATAAATGCCGATATTTCTACTTTTTCGGATAGTTTCTTTGCCATCAAAATAAACTATTATAGTAGGTTCAACAAAAGCACTACATTTTGCAGCTACTTCAGGAGAAAAATTAATATCAACAGTATAAAATTTTAGTTTGGGAAAATTAGAATTAAGTAAGTTTTTAATTTTAGGCTCTAAAGATTCGCCTACATTACATGAAATGGTGTTAAAATATAACAATACTGCAATTTCCGATTTCAAAATTTCTTCAAGTGTGTCTAAAGAATTAATTGTTTGGTTATCCTTCATGATTTAAATAAAATAAAGTGTAAATTTACGTTAATTAAAAGATTATTCAAGTAAATGGAAGCAATAAAGGATACCTTAAGTTTTAACGAAATTCAAACCCTATTTAAGAATCAAAAAGAAAATCAGTTTAAGGTTGCTAATAAACCAATTGCTGAAAGAAAGAAAAAACTAAAGCAATTAAAAACGGCTATTGAGGTAACTTTTAGAGACGAAATTAGAACAGCATTATATAATGATTTTAAAAAACATCCATCAGAATCAGATTTAACTGAAATTTACCCAATTACAGGTGAAATTAAACATGCTTTAAATAGTTTAAAAAAATGGACAAGGAGAAAGCGTGTAGCTACACCTTTAGCTTTTTTTGGGGCATCTTCCCATATTCAATACGAACCAAAAGGAGTTTGCCTTATAATATCTCCATGGAATTTTCCTTTTAATCTTACTTTCGGACCATTAGTTTCTGCTATTGCAGCAGGAAATACGGTTATATTAAAGCCTTCGGAACACACGGTTAATTCTTCGCACCTTATTAAAAAAATTATAAAATCTATTTTTAGCGAAGATGAGGTTGTTGTTATTGAGGGAGCTGTTGAAACTTCAAAACATTTATTATCGCTTCCTTTTAATCACATTTTTTTTACTGGATCTCCAAATGTTGGAAAAATAGTTATGGCGGCAGCTGCTAAAAACTTAACATCAGTTACTTTAGAATTAGGCGGAAAATCACCAACAATTATTGATGAAACAGCTAATATTGATAATGCTGCTAAAAGAATAGTTTGGGGAAAATTTATAAACGCAGGTCAAATATGTATTGCTCCAGATTATATTTTCGTACATGAAAATATAAAAGAAGAATTAGTAAAAGCATTTCAAAAGTATTTAAATGTATTTTTTGGTAGTGATATTACTAAATCTGATGCATTTCCAAGAATTGTAAATAAATCGCATACTAAACGAATTTTAAATTTGATTGAAGATTCAAAAAACAAAGGAGCTGAAATAGCATTTGGAGGAATTAGTTCTGTTGAAGATAAATATATACAACCAACACTTATTACAAATGTTTCTTTAGATTCTGAGATTATGGAACAAGAAATATTTGGACCAGTGTTGCCGATTATCAGTTTTAAAAATGTGGAAGAAGTAATTAATCATGTTAATAGTAAAGAAAAACCATTAGCACTATATATTTACAGTAGTAAAAAAGCAAATATTAACTATTTAATTAAAAATACTAGGGCAGGTGGAACTTGTGTAAACAGTAACGATATTCACTTTTTTAATAATAACCTTCCTTTTGGAGGCTCTAATAATAGTGGAATTGGAAAATCCCACGGATTTTTTGGGTTTCAGGCTTTTTCTAATGCCAGAAGTATTTATAACCAGCACATACCTGGCGCATTAGAATTATTAATGCCGCCATATAATAATTTTAAACAAAAACTAATTGATTTAACTATTAAATGGTTTTAAAAATATTTTTATGAAAGAATTACAACAAGAATACGATTATGTAATTATTGGAAGTGGATTTGGAGGAGCAGTTTCCGCTTTGCGATTATCGGAAAAAGGATATAAAGTTTTAGTTATAGAAAAAGGGAAATGGTTTAAAAAAAAGGACTTTCCTAAATCTAATTGGAATCTAAAAAAATGGTTGTGGTTACCAACTTTTCGTTTTTTTGGAATTTTTAAAATGACTATGTTAAAAGATGTTACCATAATTAGCGGAACCGGAGTTGGAGGAGGATCATTAGTTTACGCAAACACTTTACCAAGGCCACATAAAGATTTTTATAACCGAGGAAATTGGAAAGGTTTAGCCGATTGGGAAACAGAACTAAAACCACATTATACAGAAGCAGAACGAATGTTAGGAGCTGCAAAAAATCCTAAGTTGTTTGATGCGGATAAAGCTCTTTTTGAAGTTGCAAAATTGTACAATAAAGAAAAGGAATTTGAACCAGCCAATGTTTCCGTGTTTTTTGGAGAGCCAGAAAAAGAAGTGCCAGATCCTTTTTTTAATGGAGAAGGCCCGGATAGAGAAGGATGTAGGTTTTGTGGAGGTTGTATGACAGGTTGTAGGTACAATGCAAAAAATTCATTAGATAAAAATTACTTGTATTTAGCCCAAAAAAAAGGAGCAGAAATAAAAGCGGAAACATTGGTAAAAGATGTAATACCCTTTGGAAAGGAAGATGGCTCAGATGGATATTTAATAACGGTTAAAAGTTCAACTTCTTTACTAAAATCAAAAAAAACTATAAAAACTAAAGGAGTTATTTTTTCAGGAGGAGTATTAGGAACAAACCGATTGTTGTTGGATATGAAAAAGAAGAATCGATTACCTAATTTATCCAATGTTGTTGGAGATCATATAAGAACCAATAATGAAAATTTAGCAATGGTAGTAACCAAAAAATCAAATAAAGATTATTCTAAAGGAATAGCAATTGGTTCTATTTTTCCACCAAACGAAGATGGACATATTGAACCAGTTAGATATAGATCAGGTTCTGGTTTTTGGAAAATTTTTATTTTACCTATGGTTTTTAATAAAAAAGCAATTGTTAGAATCCCGAAATTAATTTTCAAAACCATTTTTAAACCTTGGATTTTAGGAAGAGCTTTATTTGCAAAAGATTTTGCTAAACAAACAGTTATACTTTTGTTTATGCAGCATTTAGATAGTACTTTAAAACTAAAACGAGGTTGGTTTAATTTAAAAACATCTATGTCTTCCGGAGAAAAAGCAACTCCATTTATAAAAGGAGCAGATGAATTAGCATTAAAAACTGCAAAAATAATTGATGGAGAACCATTTATGGTAAATATTGATTTGATTACTGGAGCACCTTCTACAGCCCACATTTTAGGAGGATCAGTTATCGGTAAAAATGCATTAGAAGGAGTAATTGATATAAATCAAAAAGTATTTGGATATAAAAATATGCTGGTTTGTGATGGCTCTGCAGTATCTGCAAATCCAGGGGTAAATCCTTCTTTAACAATTACTGCAATGACAGAAAGAGCAATGTCTTTTATACCGGAAAAAACAAACAATAAGTCCATTTAAATTAGTTATCATATCTTTCTATAAAAGCATTATTAAAAATTATTATTAAACTACTAAATTTTTAATAAAATGCCATAAATTTGTTATTCATAAAAAAATAAAAATACAAGTTATGTCAGATACTATTGAAAGAATAAAATGTTTAATAATTGGGTCAGGACCAGCAGGATATACAGCTGCAATTTATGGCGCAAGAGCAGATTTAAAACCAGTAATGTATACAGGAATGCAAATGGGAGGACAGTTAACAACTACTACAGAAGTAGATAATTTTCCAGGATATCCTGATGGAACAGATGGTAATGCAATGATGGAAGATTTGAAGAAACAAGCAGAACGTTTTGGAACAGAGGTTAGATTTGGAATGGTAACTAAAGTAGATTTTAGTACTAAAGTAGGCGGAATTCATAAAGTTACTATAGATGAATCTAAAGTTGTAGAGGCAGAAACTGTTATTATTTCTACAGGAGCAACTGCTAAATATTTAGGTTTAGAAAGTGAACAACGTTTAATAGGAGGAGGAGTATCAGCTTGTGCAACTTGTGATGGATTCTTTTATAAAGGACAAGATGTAGTGGTAGTTGGAGCAGGTGATACTGCAGCAGAAGAAGCAACTTATTTAGCTAATATTTGTAAAAAAGTTACAATATTAGTTCGTAAAGATTATATGAGAGCTTCCAAAGCTATGCAAAAAAGAGTTAAAAATACTCCTAATTTAGAAGTGAAATTCAACACAGAAATTGATGAGGTTTTAGGGGATAATGTAGTTACAGGTGTTAGAGTATTTAACAATCAAACTAATGAAAAAGAAGTAATTGATGTAACAGGTGTTTTTATTGCTATTGGTCATAAACCAAATACCGATATATTTAAAGGTGTTTTAGATATGGATGAAACAGGTTATTTAAAAACCAAAGGAAAATCTACCAAAACTAATTTGCCTGGTGTTTTTGCAGCAGGAGATGTACAAGATAAAGAATACAGACAAGCGGTTACTGCAGCAGGAACAGGCTGTATGGCAGCATTAGATGCAGAACGTTATTTAGGCTCATTAGTTTAAATAATTAAATTAAGAATTTAAACCCAAGCTAACGCTTGGGTTTTTTGTTTAAAAAGGAAACGTTTTCGTTATTTTTATCAATAATAAATTCATGACGTTAAATTAGTGCGTAATTTTGTTAAAAAATTATTAAAATGAGTTTATTTAGTAATAGTTACTTTGTCTTATTTTTAATTATTTTTATCGGTTTTATAATTGGTAGAATTAAAATTAAAGGAATTTCTTTAGACGTATCTGCAGTAATATTTGTAGCACTTTTTTTTGGGCATTATGGCGTAGTTGTTCCAAAAGATTTTCAATATTTAGGATTAGTACTTTTCATTTTTACCGTTGGAATCCAAGCGGGGCCAAGTTTTTTTGAATCTTTTAAAAAAAATGGTCGAGAACTTGCATTATTAGCTGGTTTATTAGTGGTAAGCGCAGGTTTAATTACTTTTTTAGTTTATTATTTTGGCGGAGTTGATAAAAATTTATCTATAGGGTTATTAAGTGGCTCTTTAACAAGTACGCCAGGTTTAGCAGTTGCTATTGATGTTACGGGTTCTTCTTTAGCTTCTATTGGATATGGTATTGGATATCCATTTGGAGTAATAGGAGTTATTCTTTTTGTAAGTTTTTTACCTAAAATTTTAAGAGCTAATGTAAAAGAAGAAGAAGATAAATATAAAGGAGAAATGGCTATCGAGTATCCCGAAATTTTGCAGAAGCATTTTATGGTAGAGAATGAAAACGTAATTGGTAAAAGTTTTCATGAACTTAATGTGCGATTTATGACTAAAGCAGTTATATCTAGAGTGTTACAGAATAATATTGCATTTGTTCCAGAGCCAGAAACCATTTTTAGAAAAGGAGATTTAATAAAAGCAGTTGGTACGGAAGAAGCTTTAGAGCGTGTTAAATTATTAATAGGCCCAGAAACTAAAAAATCAATTCCATTAAGTTCTAATTTTGATGTAAAATTTCTGTTAGTTACTAATAAAGAAGTAGTTAAAAAATCATTAGGACAACTTCATTTATTAAATAAATATCACGCAACAGTTACTAGAATTAGAAGATCTGGTATCAATATTTCTCCTAGTCCATCTTCAAGATTACAATTTGGGGATAAAATAATGGTTATTTCTTCCAAAGAGAATATGCAAAAAGTTACACGAATTTTTGGTAATGATGATAAACAATTATCTAATACTGACTTTTTACCAATTTCCTTTGGAATTATTTTAGGAATATTAGTAGGTAAATTAAGCATTACATTTGGTGATTTTTCTTTTAGTTTGGGTTTAACAGGTGGGATATTACTTCTTGCTTTAATATTAGGTAGAACAGGAAAAACAGGTCCAATTATGTGGACTATGACAGGTGCTGCTAACCAAATTTTAAGGCAATTCGGTTTGCTTTTCTTTTTAGCTGCTGTAGGTACAAGTGCAGGATCAAGTTTAGAAGCTACTTTTGAAAGTTATGGAATAGAATTATTTTTATATGGAGTACTTATAACCTTAATTCCTATGATAATTACAACAATTGTGGCAAAATATTTTTTAAAAATGAATTTACTTACATTGTTAGGTACTTTAACTGGAAGTATGACAAGTACTCCAGGTTTAGCAGCAGTAGATAATATGGTAGATACAGATGCACCAGCGTTAGCATATGCAACGGTTTATCCAATTGCTATGGTATTATTAATAATTATTATACAAATTTTAAGTATAGTTTAGCAATAAATTTTTTATCAATAATTTGTTCATTTAAAAATCTATGTTACATTTGTCATAAATAATGAAGATGTTTAATTTAAATATGAATTGGTGGTGGAACTCTCTTAAACAATAAGCGAGCAAGAACTACTATATTTATATAACACATATAACAAAAGGACTTATCGCGAGATAAGTCCTTTTTTATTTCAGCAAAAATGAAAAATTTAAAATTTAAAACCATATCAAAAAAACAATTAGCAGATACCATTACTCCAGTAGGAATGTATTCCAAAATTAGAGATAAATATGCTAATAGTTTGCTGCTAGAAAGCTCCGATTATCATAGTAAAGAAGAAAGTTTTACATTTATTTGTGTAGAGCCAATTGTAACTTTAAAAGCAGATAAAAACACTTTTTCTTATTATTATGGAAGTAAAAAATTGGATACAAAAAGTATTGATAATAACTTTTATGATATTTTTGAAATCTACAAAAAAACTATTTCTGTTACTTGTGATGAAACTATAAAATCGTTTAACGGATTTTACGGTTATATTGCTTATGATGCCATTCAATATTTTGAAAATATAAAGCTAAATGCTAAAAAAGCACCTTCAGAAATACCAGATTTTCAATTTAGTTTCTTCCGGTTTATTATTGCAATTAATCATTTTAATGATGAATTAGTACTCATTGAAAATATTGAAGAAGGTGAAAAATCAAGAATTCAAGAAATTCAAACTTTAATAAATTCAAGAACATACGGTTTATATAAATTTGATGGTATTGGAGAGGAATCCTCTAATTGTACCGATAATGATTTTAAAAATAATGTAGCAAAAGCAAAAGAACATTGCAAACGAGGTGACGTTTTTCAATTAGTATTGTCGCGTCAATTTCAACAAAAATTTTCAGGAGATGATTTTAATGTATATAGAGCTTTACGTTCCATAAATCCGTCGCCATATTTATTTTATTTTGATTATGGTAATTTTAAATTAATGGGTTCTTCACCCGAAGCACAAATAAAAATTGATAAAGAAAAAGCTATTATTAATCCAATTGCAGGGACTTTTAGAAGAACTGGAGATATGGCAAAAGATATTTTGTTGGGTGAGAAATTATCAAAGGATAAAAAAGAAAATGCCGAACACGTAATGTTGGTAGATTTGGCACGAAACGATTTAAGTAAACATGCAAGCAATGTACAAGTTGAGGTTTTTAAAGAAGTGCAATATTTTAGCCATGTTATTCATTTAGTGTCAACAGTTCAAGGAAAACCAAAAGGGAAAGCCATTGAAATAGTAGGAGATACTTTTCCGGCAGGTACTTTAAGTGGTGCACCAAAATACAAAGCAATGGAACTAATTGATTCTTACGAAAATCAAACTCGTGGGTTTTACGGAGGTGCAGTTGGTTTTATTGGTTTAGATAATTCGGTAAATTTGGCAATTGCAATTCGTTCCTTTGTAAGTAAAAACAACACTTTATTTTATCAGGCAGGTGCTGGAATTGTTATAAATTCTAGCGAAGAAGGAGAGTTACAAGAAGTGAATAATAAGTTAGCAGCTTTAAAAAAGGCATTAATCTTAGCAGAAAATATTTAAAAAGATGAAGATTTTAGTCATAGATAATTACGATTCATTTACCTATAATTTAGTACATATGGTTGAAAATATTACAGGAGAATATCCAGCAGTATTTAGAAATGATGAAATAGAAATTGAAGCAATTAATGAATACGATTTAATTATTTTGTCTCCAGGTCCAGGTATTCCTGATGAGGCAGGAATTTTAAAAGAAGTTATTAAAACCTATGCAGCAACTAAACCAATTTTTGGTGTTTGTTTAGGTTTACAAGCCATAACTGAAGTGTTTGGAGGATCGTTGGAAAATTTAGATTCTGTTTTTCACGGAGTTGCTACAACTATGAAAGTAACTAATTTTGATGCTGTAATTTATAAAGATATGCCAGCTGAATTTGAGGCAGCACGTTATCATTCTTGGATTGCATCTTTAAAAAATTTCCCTTCTGAATTAGAAATAACTTCAGTAGATGAATTTGGAGAAATTATGTCTTTACAGCATAAAAAATACAATATAAGCGCAGTGCAATATCATCCTGAATCTATTTTAACGCCTTTAGGAGAACAAATGGTTCGTAATTTTATAGAAGCAAATCAGTAATGAAAACAATATTAAATAAATTATTTGAGCAACAACGCCTGACAAAACAGGAAGCCAAAGAAGTATTGATTCAAATAGCAAATGAACAATACAATCCTTCTCATATAGCTTCATTTTTAACGGTTTTTATGATGCGGCCAATTTCCGTTGAAGAATTAGCTGGTTTTAGAGAAGCGCTATTAGAATTGGCTGTAAAAATAGATTTGTCCGAATTTAATACTATTGATTTATGTGGAACAGGAGGTGATGGTAAAAATACGTTTAACATTTCAACGTTAACGTCATTTGTGGTTGCTGGTACAGGAAACAAAGTTGCAAAACATGGGAATTATGGAGTTTCTTCGGTAAGTGGTTCTTCAAATATGTTAGAGTATTTAGGCTATACATTTACGAATGATACATCTATTTTAAAAAATCAAATAGATAAAGCTAATATTTGTTTTTTACACGCACCATTATTTCACCCAGCAATGAAAGCTGTTGGGCCAGTTCGTAAAGAATTAGGTTTAAAAACCTTTTTTAATATGTTAGGACCTTTGGTAAATCCTAGTAATCCACAAAATCAATTGGTTGGAGTTTTTAATTTGGAAGTTGCAAGAATTTACAATTATTTGTTGCAGGAAACATCCAAAAATTATGGTATTGTTTATAGTTTAGACGGCTATGATGAAATTTCATTAACAAGTGCTTTCAAATTATTTACGAAAGAAAACGAAGAATTAATAACTCCAGAACAATTAGGATTAAAAATTTTAAAACAATCCGAGATTTTTGGTGGAGATTCTGTAGCGGAATCTGCTAAAATATTTGTTTCTATTTTAGATGGTAAAGGTACGGTAGCGCAAAATAACGCAGTATTAGCAAATGCAGCATTTGCATTAAAAACAATAGATAATAATAAAACCTTTGAAAGCGCATTTGAAGAAGCTAAATCGTCATTATTAGGTTTAAAAGCAAAAGAAAGTTTAAAAAAGTTAATTACTAATTAGTGATAATTAAAATTTGAAATTATACTATGAATATTTTAGATAAAATAATCGCACATAAAAAGCAAGAAGTAGCAAAATTAAAACAAGAAGTAGCAGTAGAGAAATTAGTAAAAAGTCCTAATTTTAATAGAACATCAATTTCATTAAAAAAGGCGTTAACGATTAAAAATTCAACAGGAATTATTGCTGAATTTAAAAGGAAATCACCTTCAAAAGGTATTATAAATGATAAAGTTGAGGTTATAGATGTAACACAAGGTTATATAGAAGCAAATGTTTCCGCACAATCCATTTTAACAGATACTCATTTTTTTGGAGGAACAGTTTTAGATTTGATTCAAGCCAGAACGGCGAATGAAATGATACCTATTTTAAGGAAAGATTTTATTATAGATGCATTTCAAATTGTAGAAGCTAAAGCTATTGGTGCCGATGCTATTTTGCTTATTGCAGCTTATTTAACAAAACAAGAACTTAAAAATTATGGAAAGTTAGCTGAAGATTTAGGTTTAGAAGTTTTATATGAAGTGCACAATAAAGAGGAACTAGATAAAATTGAACTGGATAATAAAATTATAGGAATTAATAATAGGAATTTAAAAACTTTTGAAGTGGATTTAGAGCATTCTATTCAATTAGCAAATCAAATTCCCAATAGTTGTATTAAAGTTTCCGAAAGTGGATTAAGTAATCCAAGGGTAATAACAGGTTTAAAAGAGTATGGTTTTCAGGGTTTTTTAATTGGAGAAAATTTTATGAAAACTGAAAACCCAGGTTTAAGTTGCCAAGCCTTTATAAATCAATTATAATAAAAATGAAAATTAAAGTTTGTGGAATGCGTGATGCTGAAAATATTCAAAGCTTGTTTGCTTTGAAACCAGATTTTATTGGCTTTATATTTTACAATAAATCGAAGCGTTTTGTAGCAGATTTTCCACAAGTCAATTTTCCTAAAGGAATAAAAAAAGTAGGTGTTTTTGTAAATGAAAATATAGATGTAATACTTGATAAAGTAAAAAAACACCAATTAAATGTTGTACAATTACATGGTAATGAAACTACGGAATACTGTGCTAAATTACATCACTATAAACTTGAAATTATAAAGGCTTTTTCAGTAGATGAAAATTTTGATTTTAATTCAATTTTAGCATATGAAAATAGTTGCAATTATTTTTTATTTGATACAAAAGGAACGAATTACGGTGGTAATGGCATAAAATTTAATTGGGAAATACTTAAAAAATACAGAGGAAATGTTCCGTTTTTACTAAGTGGAGGAATTTCAAAAAATGATATTGAAGAAATTCAAAAAATAAAACATCCAGCTTTTGAAGGAGTGGATATAAACAGTGGTTTTGAAATTGAACCAGCGTTAAAAAATATAAATAAAATTAAAGAATTTAAAGAGAACTTAATATGAGTTATTTTGTAGATAAGGATGGTTATTATGGTCAGTTTGGAGGTGCTTTTATTCCAGAATTATTATATCCTAATGTAAAGGAATTAGAAGATAATTATTTAAAAATATTAGAATCAAATTCCTTTAAAAATGAATTTAAAAGTTTATTAAATAATTATGTAGGTAGGCCAACTCCATTATACTTTGCAAGTAGATTATCTGAAAAGTATGGCGCAAAAATTTATTTAAAACGTGAAGATTTATGTCATACAGGTGCTCATAAAATTAATAATACCGTCGGACAAATATTAGTTGCTAAACAACTTGGTAAAAAACGAATTATTGCAGAAACGGGAGCTGGGCAGCACGGAGTTGCAACAGCTACGGTTTGTGCTTTAATGAATTTAGAATGTATTGTTTTTATGGGTGAAGTTGATATTAAGCGTCAAGCACCAAATGTTGCACGTATGAAAATGTTAGGAGCAAAAGTTGTTCCAGCTACAAGCGGAAGCAAAACGTTAAAAGATGCTACTAATGAGGCAATTCGTGATTGGATTGGAAACCCAGAAGACACTTATTATTTAATAGGCTCTGTTGTTGGTCCTCATCCATATCCTGATATGGTAGCTCGTTTGCAATCTATTATTAGTAAGGAAATTAAAGAGCAATTATTGCTTCAAACAGGAAATGAAAATCCTGATATGGTAATTGCATGCGTTGGAGGAGGAAGTAATGCTGCTGGAGCTTTTTATCATTATTTAGATGAGGAAAGTGTAGAATTAATAGCAGTTGAAGCAGCTGGTTTAGGTGTTCATAGTGGAGAAACTGCAGCAACATCGCAATTGGGTGAAGTTGGTGTTTTACACGGAAGTAAAACCATTTTAATGCAAGATGAATTTGGTCAAGTTGTTGAACCGTATTCCATTTCAGCAGGATTAGATTATCCTGGAATTGGACCATTACATGCTTTTTTACACGAAAGCAAACGTGCTAAATTTATGAACGCAACCGATAATGAAGCTTTAAATGCAGCTTATGAATTAACAAAAATAGAAGGAATAATTCCTGCGTTAGAATCTGCTCATGCATTAGCAGTTTTGCCTAAAATGGAGTTAGAAAAAAGTCAGGTAATTGTAATTAACTTATCAGGAAGAGGAGATAAGGATTTAGAAACTTATATAACAAATTTAAAAGATGAATAAATTAACTAGTTTATTTAAAACCAAACAGCATAATTTATGTTCTGTATTTTTTACCGCAGGCTTTCCAAAGTTAAATGATACGGAAATCATAGTTAAAAGTTTAGAAAGTAGTGGTGTAGATTTTTTAGAAGTTGGTTTACCTTATTCTGATCCGTTAGCAGATGGGCCAACTATTCAGCATAGTAGTTCAATTGCTTTGAAGAATGGAATTAATTTGGATATAATTTTTAATCAGTTGGAAGCTTTAAAAGATACTATTAAAATTCCTTTAGTTTTAATGGGATATTTAAATCAGGTGATAAAATATGGAGAAGTTAAATTTTGTCAGCGATGTAAAGAATGTGGGATTGAAACTGTAATTATACCAGATTTACCAATGATTGAATACGAATCACATTACCAACAATTATTTGCAAATTATGGTATAACCAATGTTTTTTTAATTACGCCACAAACTTCTGAAGAGCGAATTTTAAAAATTGATAAAATAACCAATGCTTTTATTTATGTTGTTGCTTCTTCCTCAATTACAGGTGCAAAAGGTGAAATATCTTTAAAACAAATAGGGTATTTTGAACGAATTCAAAAAATGAATTTAAAAAGCACTTTGATTGCTGGTTTTGGAATTTCGAATAAAACCACATTTAATACTGCTTGTAAATATGTAAATGGAGCAATTATTGGTTCGGCTTTTATTAATTTTTTACAAGAAAATGGAACAGAAACTATTTCTAAATTTGTTGAAAAAATCCTAAATTAATTTTTAAAATAAGCGCTATACTGTAAAACCCTAAAATCAAATGTGTTGAAATTAGGATTTTGTTGTTTTAATAATTTATACTGATTATTACTGCCAATTGCTCTGTTTGCACTTCCTGACGGAGCAGTTAATGAAACAACTTTAATGTTTCTATTATCATTTATTTTAAATTGATGCACTTTGGGGGTTTCTTTAGAAATAGATGTAAGCGTAATTTTATGGGTTTTTAATAGTTTTCTCAAATGATATTCTGGACCGTTTTTACTATTTCCACCAGTTAATAAAAGAGTATTAATTTTTGGAAATTTAGTTAAATAAAAAAGCATATCTCTAAGCTGAATATTTTCCATTCCTAAATCGGAAGCATCTAATTTTTTTCGTTCACAGGATTCTACAATATCACAAATTCCTAACTTGTTTTTTATCAAAAATTCTTTTCGCTGTTCAATAGCAAATTCGGTAGTTTCAAAATGCAAATTCAAATTAAATATGGTATCTAAAACTTTCCAAAGCAATCCATCAATACTTCCATAACAAAAATCAACATCTCCGTTTTTTAAATTTCCTACGGTAAATCGAGGAGGAGGTAAGGTGCCCACAATTAATTTGGTAGCATTTTCTGGAATAAATGGTTGATATGGATGTTTATGTTGAAACAATAAATTAATTTACTTTTTCTCCACCAATATAGGTTGCTTCAGTTTTTATATTTGGAATATTAGACAACTCAGTTTTCATAATATCTTTATCCAGAATAATAAAATCGGCCATTTTACCAACTTCAATACTACCTTTTTCCTTTTCTTCAAAATTAGAATATGCAGCCCAAATAGTCATCCCTCTTAAAGTTTCTTCACGGGTTAGAGCGTTTTCCATTTGAAAACCTTTTTTAGGATAATTATCTAAATCTTTACGTGCTACTGCAGCATAAAAAGTTAAAAAAGGACTTACTTTTTCAACAGGAAAATCGGTTCCTAAAGCTACTTTACCATATTCATTTAACAAATCTTTGTACGCATAAGCTCCTTTCATTCGTTCTGCGCCTATTCTATCTTTTGCCCAATACATATCAGAAGTTGCATGTGTTGGTTGTATAGAAGGTAAAATATTTTTAAAATAATGAAAATCTTCTGGATCAATAATCTGAGCATGCTCAATTCTCCAACGTCTATCTTTTTGACCTTTTAATGCATCCGTATAGGTTTTAAGCATTAAGTAATTTGCAGAATCTCCAATAGCATGCGTATTCATTTGATAATCGGAAGCAGCTATTTTTTTTGCTATTTTTTTAAATTCTTCTGGTGATGATAATAAAGCTCCAAAATGATTATGCATATCGGAATAAGGCTTTTTTAAAGCAGCTCCTCTTGATCCTAAAGCGCCATCAGCATATACTTTTATAGATCTAACATTTAATCTATCCGTTTTATAAATACCTTTTTTTAAATAGTAATCAACATCTTTTGGAGTGTTTGCAACCATAGCATACATACGAATTTTTAAATCGCCTGAATTTTGTAAGCTATCTATTAGTTCAATTACTTCTCTTGGAAGTCCAGCATCATCAACTGTTGTTAAACCATAATTTATACAAATTTTTTCAGCAGCTTTTAATGCTTTAATTTGAGTTTCTTTTGAAGGTTTTGGAACTTTTGCTGTTATTAAATCCATTGGATTATCAATAAAAATTCCTGTTAATTTTCCGTTTTTTTGAAGTATATCTCCACCTGAAAATGATGTTTTAACAGTTATGCCTGCTAAATCTATTGCGGCTTGATTTGCCAATAATGCATGTCCATCAATTCTATTAACAGCAATTGGAGTATTTGGAAATAATTCATCTAATTTTTGCTTGGTTGGAAATTCTTTAATATCCCAATCGTTTTGATCCCAGCCTCTTCCTGTTATGTAGGAAACATGATTTTTATTTTGAAAATCAACAATACGTTGTACAACCTCATCAAAACTTTTAGTGCCAGTTAAATCTACTTTTTGCTGTTGCAGGCCCAAACCATAAAAATGACAATGCGCATCAAAAAAGCCAGGAACAATAGTTTTTCCTTTTGCATCAATAATATTTGAGGCAGAAAATCTTTTTTGAATGTCTAAGTTACTTCCTACAGCTACAATTTTTCCTTTATTTATAGCAAAAGCCTCAGCAGTATCAAAATTTGCATTTACTGTGTAAATATTTCCGTTAATTACAATACTGTCCACTTTTTCTTTTTTAGCACATGAAATTGAAATTAGTAATAAAAGTAAAGTTGCTTTTTTCATAATATGTATATTAATTTAAATATTTATCTAGTAAATAAACTAAGGAAGTCATAGATGCTGCACCTAATTCTAATTCACGTTTGTTGACTTTATCAAAAGTATCAATAGCAGTGTGATGATAATCAAAATAACGTTGAGAATCGGGTCTGTAACCAAATAAAGAAATAGAACTGGATTTTAATGGACCAATATCGGAACCAGCATGTCCTACTGAAAAATCATTTAAACCATAAGGAGAAAGTAATTTTTTCCAGCTTAAAAATAATTTATAATTATTTGTTGTTGATCCAATTGAAAATCCTCTTGGGGTAAATCCACCTGCATCAGATTCTAAAGCTGCGATGTTATTTTCATGATTAAGTTTAGCCTCTTCAGCGTATTTTTTACCGCCTCTTAAACCATTTTCTTCATTCATAAATAAAACAACTCTAATGGTGTGTTTAGGTTTTATTCCGTTTAATTTTAATAATCGCAAAACTTCAATAGATTGTACAATACCAGCTCCGTCATCATGTGCGCCTTGAGCTAAATCCCAAGAATCTAGGTGGCCACCAACAGTTATATATTTATTTGGAAATTCACTCCCTTTAATTTCTCCAATAACATTAAAGGAAGGTTCATCGGGTAATGTTTGACAACTTTGTTTAAAATAGAATTTTAAATTTGGATTTTCTTTAAGTTTTTTACTTAATAAATTTGCTGCATTTGTACTTATTGCTGCATTAGGAATTTTTTTATTTTGAGGAATATTTCCGTATGACATTGCTCCTGTATGAGGATTATCATCAATACTAGAAGTCATGGAACGAACAATTACCGCTAATGCACCAAATTTCCCAACAGTTGCTGCACCGCTATAACGTTGGTCAACGCAACCTCCATAAGCATGAAATGTGTTAAGCAAAGCATCTTCAAAAGGACGATTAAAAAACACAATTTTGCCTTTTAATTTTTCACCCATTTCGGCAGCTTCTTTTAAACTTTTTACTTCAACAACTTCTCCAATAACACCATTTTTTGAAGTAGCAATTGAACCTCCAAGTGCACAAATAGGAACATCATATTTTATGTTATTAACTGTGAAATATGCTTTTTCTTTTTCGCCTCTAACCCAATGAGGCACCATTACAGGTTGTAACCAAACTTTATCAAAATTTAATGATTTTAGTAAGTTTTCACCCCAAATAACTGCTTTTTGAGCTTCGGGAGATCCTGATAAACGTCCGCCAACATTAGTAGTTAAATCTCGTAACCAATCGTAACTTTTTCCTTTAGTAAGTGAATTTTTAAAGAAATTTGCTATAGTTAATGAATCTGTTTCGGTGGTAGTAATTTTTTCTTTTTTATCAATAGTAATTTTGGAAAATGGAGTTAGGGATAGCATAATGCTAAACATCAATAAAATTGGTTTCATATAGTTTTGGTTTTAGAATTCCTAAAACTACAAAAAATAATATGGATTTATAGGGTGAATTTATAAATTGAATTTATAAGTGATTCCAGCTAAAATTTGAAAACCTTGAACTTGATAATTTATAAACTGATGATATTTTTCACCTAATGCATTATTAATTTTAGCAAATGCAGTTAAACGATTTGAAAAAATGTAGCCTCCGTGTAAATTTAAATCTAAATAGGATTTATTATTTACAATAATACCAGTTGAGTTATTATATGGCATTACATAATCTTTTGTTTCTCCTCTGTAAAATAAATTAGCATTAACAAACCAATTATTATGTTTGTAATTTGCAGTTGCAGATGCTTTTATTGTTGGTAAATTCCAAGCTTCTTGTTGATATGTTGTTGAAAAATTTGAATATGAAATATTTGCTGTAAAAAGAAATTCTTTAGAAACTTCCGTAGTTATTTCTGCTAAAAAGTTTAAAGTTTTTACGTCATCGTAAATTACTTGAAATGAATTTCCAGCTTGGTATGCATTTGTAACTTGGATATTTCCATCAGTTTGCGTAGGATTTTGAACAAATAGAGGTTTGTTTTTTTGTGAATTATAGCTTACAGATGTGTTAAAACTTAGATTATTGTTAAGTTTTCCTTTAACACCAAAAAATGCATTGTATTGCTCATCGGTTTGTAAAATAGTTAGCGTTGGTGAAACAAATGAATTTTCAGTTTCAAAATTTTGATAACTATTTTGAATTAAATCGCCTGTAATTCCTCCATTTAAAATTAAATTGTCCTCTGCTATTTTATATGATGCTGTAACTTTTGGGTAAGCAAAAAACGAAGTCTCTTTAGTTTCTAAATTAGAAGAATAATACAATTTTGCTCCTAGATTTATAGATAAATTTTTTCGCAACACTACTAAATTAGGGTTAAATCCAGCATTAAAAAAGCTGTATTTTATATTGCTTGTGTTTGTGTAATTTTGTTTGAATTTTCCTGTAATTAAATCCAGTAAAAATTCGTTAGATAATGTTTCTGTTGCAATTGGTAATTCAATTTTTGGTTTTATTGTTGCTCTTATCTCATTCGATTTATAGTCATCTGAAAAGTTTTGAATTTTTGCATTTACATTTTTTAAGAAAGAATGTTCAAGTGCTAAATTTCCGCCAATATTTATCGTTTTATAAATTTGTTTTTCATTTATAGCATCAATTACAGTTGGATCAAATGTAGTGTTTGAAGGCAAACCATAATAATTTATTATTTGTTGTTGTACGCCTGCAGTAACCTTATAATTTAAAGAACGTTCGTATTGCTGATAGTAACTTTCTATTTTAGTATCGGAATAATCTGAGTTTAGTAAGGTGTTTTCAATTCCGTCAAGAGAGGATTGATGTTTTAAAAATAAACCAAAATCATAATAACGGCGATCTGCAGTATTTATAAAAGCTTCAAAAAGAGGTGTTGTATAATTTCCAAATCCGGCAGTAATGTAACTGTTAAATAGTTTTTCTTTTGGTTCTCTTTTTAATCCTTTTACTTTTCCTTTACTTGGTGTAAAAGTTGAAGCTACAGGCACAGAGTTTATTTTATAATTTACCTTTTCCTTTTTTAAAAAATCTTCGTTTTTAATACTAGGATTTGTTTTTAATTTAAAGGCGTCTGATATTTTAGGTGTATAGGATTTAACAACCGTAATTTCTTCTGTTTTAAGCGTGTCCTTTTTAGTTTTTTGTGCAACAGCAATTCCAGAAATTAACAAGAATAAAAATATGATATAAAACTTTTGCATGGTGTGTTTTTTAATAGAGGTTTTAACTAATCTTACTTAATTTTTGTTAGTGTTTACGGATTCATTAGTCTTAGCTTGTTCCGCTTTAATTTGTTTTAAATTACTTTTTGCTTCCGTAATTACATCATCAAATTCAGAGAAGTTTTTAATTACACTTTCTAAAATATAAGTTGCCTGAAAAGCATCTTTTAATTGATGATAATTATCGGCCATAATTAATAAACTTTTTGCAGCCCAATATTTGTATGAAGCATAATTTGCAGCAACTTTTTGAACTATTTCATTAGATACTCTATAACTTCCGTCTTTATTTTCAAAATAAGCATGGTAATATAAAGCTTCAGCTTTTAGTTCGCCAGAGGCAATTTTTTCAACGGTACTATATGCTTTTCTGGCCTTATCAAAATTATTAGTTTTAATGGCCGAACGAGCAATTATTAGTTGTGCATCTGAAGCTGTTTTATTTTCTATTTTAGGATTTTTTAAAATAGATTCGGCATAATTAACTGCTTTATCATAATTTTTTTGGTGATAGTATGCTTTCATTAAATTGGCTTGTGCAAATTCAATATTTTGTTGTGAATTTCCACTAGATTCTAATTGGGTTAACAATGGAATTGCTTTTTGCCAATTTTCTTGTTTTAAATAAATTAATGAAAGTTGCACTAATGATTTTTCGGTAAATTCATTTTGAGGTTGTTCAATAACAAAAGTATAGTTTGTGACAGCTTTATTTTCTTGATTGGTATTAGTTAATAGTTGTCCTAAATAAAAATTAGCTTGTAAACTATGAAGACCATTATTAAAACTTTCTAAGTACTTTTCAAAGTTGGTAATAGCTTTTTTAGTGTTATTTAATAAATATTGTTTTTCTGCAGCTTCATACGTGGCATCATCTAATTCGGCATTAGAAACGGAAACAAAATCAATTGTTTTTACCCATTTTGCATAGGCATCAACTTGACCTATATCTACATAAATTTCCCGAGCATTTTTAACTGCTTGTTGTGCTTCTGGAGATTTAGGAAATTGAGAAACAACTTTTTTATAAGCAGTAAGGGCTTCTTGGTTTTTATTGGAATTATAATAAATTAATCCTTTTTTTAAGATTGCTTTTGGAACTAACGGACTTCTTTTATATGTTGAAATTAATTGATTAAAGGAAGCTATAGCATCATCAATTTTTTGTTGTTTTATATATGAATTTCCTAAAATATATAAAGCATCATCGTTATAAATAGACCTTAAATGTTTATTTAACAAGGATTGTAGTTCCTTAATTTTAGCGTTTTCTTTTCCTAAAAAACCATAGCAATTTGCAATTTGAAATTGAGCGTAATCTAATCTTACCTTTGTAGATTCTATTGATTTTTTATAATATTCAATTGCATTTGTATACTTTTTTGTTACAAAATAAGAATCAGCAATTCTTAAATAACTATCGTTTTTAAAGTTTAATTCTGTATTTTTTGCATCAAATAATTTGAATTCACGAATAGCATTTGGATAGTCTTTTAACTTAAAATAAGTATAACCTAAATTGTAATGAATAGTTTTAAACTCTTCGGTATTTGATGCGTTTGAATTATTGAAAAAGGATTTAAAATTGTAGAGAGCTTCCGTAAAATTATTTAATCTATAATTGCTTTCCGCTTTCCAATAAGTTGCTAACGCAATAGTTTTAGAATCTACAGGATTTGCTAATGATTTTTCAAAATTTTCTAAAGCTAACGCGAAGTTTTGTTCGTTAAAAAGTTCAATACCTCTATAATAAGCAACTTCCTGAAGCGTAGCTTGGTTTACATCCGATTTGTTTTTATCTAAATAATCTAAAGCTCCTTTAAAATCTCTAGAGGTTATATAAGCACTTACTAAAAGGTTTTTAATTTCTTTATTTTTTTCAGATTTAGGGTATAAATCAAGGTATTCTTGTAAAACATTTGGAACACTTTTATAAGGGTTTCCAATATCATAACTTAATTTGGCGTAGTTGTACCAAGCATCTTTTTGTATAGCGGTATTAAAGTTTAAATGAGCCGCATTCCTAAAAGCATTTAATGCTTCCGGTTTTTTATTTAATTGCAAATAACATTCGGCTAAATGATAATAAGCATTTTGTGCAACTTCATTATTTCCGCTAATAATTTTATTGAAAGTATTTATCGCATTTTCGTAATCATTTTGTTTGTAATAAGCATAGCCAAGCAAATAATAATCCGTATTTGTCCATTTGCCACGTTTGCCTTTGTAATTTTTTAAATAAGGAATGGCTTCTTTAAATTTTTGAAGATTAAAATAGCTTTCTCCAATTATTTTAGAAATTTCAGATAATTCTAATCCTTTTGCTTTATCAAGAAGAGGTAAACCATTATCTATTGCCTTTTGAAATTTACCTAGTTTAAAATTCATATCGGCTAAATAATAGGAAACCTTAGTTTTAAAATTTTCATTGGTTTCAACACTGCTTAAATATTTTTCAGCAGTACTATAATCGTTTTGCTTATATGCTATATAACCGTAATAATATTTAGCTTTTGCACCATATTCTTGCGAAGTAAATAAGTTAAAAAATAATTTTTTTGATTTGACATAACTTTTATTGACAAACAAAGAATAAGCATATTTAAAGTTAAATTCATCTTGATTATACCTGCCAATACTTTTAGGATTAATTTTGGAGTACCATTTAGCTGCATAACTGTATTTTCCGATTTTAAAATAGTAATTAGCAACATGTAAAAAAGCACTAGTTTGTTTGGTGCTTGTTGGATAATTAGTTACAAATTTCTGCATTAATTCATCCGAATTAGGCAACCCTAATTTTATAGCACAATCAGCTATGTAAAATTCACAATTTGCTTTTAATTCTGAAGTAGCATCAAACTGTGGCGCAATATCTTTAAATTTAGCTTGTGCTGCATTGTAAGATTTATTTTGATATAGTTCAATAGCTTCATTATAGCTTGCTAAATTATTGGTGTAAATAGTTGTTTTTTGGGAATAGGTAAAAAGCGTAACTAAAATCGCAATAAATAAAATACCATTTTTTTTATGTTGCATATGTATCTAATTCAAAAATTAATCTATGTATTAATAACGCAAAATTTAAAAGTAATTGCGTAGTAAATAAATTAATTTTCAAAAATTAGAGAGCTTATTACTATTTTTCTGTGAGAAGTTGATTTATAAATTTATTAAATTCAGTTTTAAAATCGTTGTAATATTTACCAGTAGCTGGTCCAGAAAAACCTGTGTGTATTTTACGAACATTTCCATGCTTATCTATAACAATAAAAGTTGGAAAAGACATTACATGGTTTAACATTGGTAGCGATTTTGAAGCGCCATCATTAAGATAACTTCCAGCGATTAATAAATCGTAAGGAACATGTAATCGTTTTTTCATGTTTTCAACCCTAGTTTTTGCATAGTTAAAATCGGTTTTAGCTTCATAAGCTAATCCAATAATAGCAATATCTTTATTTTTATTTTGTTGATACCATTGCGTTAAAAAGTTAGTTTCATCCATACAATTTGGACACCAGGTTCCAAAAATTTGTAGTAATACTACTTTATTTTGATATTTTTTATCCGATAAAGAAACCATTGAGCCATTCAAATCTGGAAATTTAAAATCAATTTTGTGATATCCTTCCTTTAAAAATGTAAGTTTATCTGCATCTGGTAAAGCTGCATTTTCATTTTTTACAGCAGTAAATGTTTCATGTGAAGATTTTCCTGCCCAAAAATCACCTGTAAAAGTGGTATCTGTTTTTTTTGTGCCTTCAAAAATAAAAGCGTGATTTCCGTCAAAAGAATACAATGTAAATTTATTGTTTTGAGTAAATCCTTGTAAATAACGATAATCGCCAGTAGTTGTTAAAATAGAGCCGTTTAATGTTTTATTTTCATTGTTAAAAATTCCAACACCATGATAGCTGTCATCTCCATTTGTCGATTTAAAGTTCATATCCCACTTGCCATTTAAGATTTCAGAGGATGTTTGAGTTGTTTTTTTAGGATTAAAACTCGCATTAAAAGGCAACACATAATCTTTAACGTAATTTTTTACATAAACTCCAGTAATAGTGTCGTTATTAAATTTGGCTTTAATAGAAATATCAAAAATGTGAAAAGTGAAAAATAAAGAGTCGTTAAGCACTTTAACGTTAGTCATTTTAAGCTTTTCTTTGCCATTTATTAAAGTGATTTCGTAGGAAGAATCGTTTTTGTAAATTTCAAAATTAAAAGGAAGTTCTTTGTTTTGCATGGTAATTTCACCAAGCCAATTACCAGTTTTTAATATGTTTTCTTTTGGTTTAGTATTGCAAGAAATAATAGAAACTAAACTTATTAAAATGGTTAATTTTATAAAGTAATTACGCATAATTTTCAGATTTTTAATATTCAAATGTAAACATTATAGATAAATTACAGTAATAGTTTTTAATTAGTTGAAATATTACATTTAAATATTTAGCTTTGTTTAAAATCTTATAATTTATGGCTGAGCCAATCCTTACTTTACAAAATACAAAAATATTTCAACGAGAAAACTTAGTGTTATCCGACGTTAATTTAGAAATTAATAAAGGAGAATTTGTGTATTTAATTGGTAAAACTGGAAGTGGTAAAAGTAGCTTAATGAAAACTTTGTATGGCGATTTGCCTTTGCATAAAGGAGAAGGCTCTATTGTTGGGTTTGATTTAAAAAAATTAAAGGATAAAGAAATACCTTTTTTGCGTAGAAAATTAGGAATTGTTTTTCAAGATTTTAAATTACTAAACGATAGAAACGTTTTTGAAAATTTAAAGTTTGTTTTAAAAGCAACTGGCTGGAAAAATAATGACGAAATTAAGCAAAAAATAAAGGGAGTTTTAACTAAAGTTGGTATGGAAACTAAAGATTTTAAAATGCCATTTCAGCTTTCTGGAGGAGAACAACAGAGAATAGCAATTGCAAGAGCTTTATTAAATGATCCGGATTTAATTTTAGCCGATGAACCTACAGGAAACTTAGATCCAGCAACATCCGTTGATGTTATGAATGTTTTAAAAGAAATCTACGAAAGTGGTAAAACCATTGTAATGGCAACACATGATTATGCTTTAATTTTAAAATTCCCATATAGAACCATAAAATGCGAAGGCGGAGAATTATTTGAAGTAGTGCAACAGAAATCTAATAGTTAATGATTTCGGTTTTAATTCCAATTTATAATTTTAATGTAACTAAATTAGTTACGGAAATTCATAGCCAGTTATCCCTTTTAAATATTGATTTTGAAATTATTTGCATAGATGATACCTCTACTATAGTTTTTGCCGAAAATGATGCAGTTCAGCATTTAAAAAATGTAATCTATATTAAATTAGAAAAAAATATTGGTAGAAGTAAAATAAGAAATCTTTTAGCTTCAAAAGCAAAATATAATTGGCTTTTATTTTTAGATGTTGATGTGTTTCCAAAAGAACAAATATTTATTGAAAATTATATTAAATATATTAATTTAAACGTAGAAAAAGTTTTTATTGGCGGATTGGTTTATGAAAATAAAAAACCAGCTAAGGAAAAATTATTACGTTGGGTTTATGGCAAAAAAAGAGAAGAAGTAGCTTTGTCTGAAAGAAGAAAACAACCATATAAATATTTTTTTGGAGGTAATTTTTTAATTGAAAAAGCAGTTTTTAATTCTATTAAATTTAATGAATTTATTAACCAATATGGTTATGAAGACGTTTTGTTTTCTGCTAATTTAAAACAACATTCAATTAATGTTTTTCAAATAGAAAACCCTGTTATACACTTAGGTATTGAAACCACAGAAAACTATTTGATTAATATAAAGCACTCAATTAAAAATTTACATAATTTACAGGAAAAAGAATTGTTAAAAGACATTAAAATTTTAAAAGTTTATTCAATTATAAAAAAAATAAAAGCAACATTCATTTTTGGAAAATTTTACTTAATCTTTAAAAAGCAATTAGAATATTTATTAAAAAGTAACCATCCAAAATTGTTTGTTTTAGATTTTTATAAACTAAGTTATTTGTGTTATTTAAAAAATATTAATTTAGATTAGAATAAATTTCAATTAATTTTTTAGATTCATTTTCCCAATTATATATTTCAGCAGTTTTTTTCAGATTCATTTTCCATGTTTCATATTCCTTTTTGTTATCCAAAATTTCATTTACAATTTTAGCTAATTTTTTAGGATTATGTGTAGTTGTAACTTTTCCAATATTATGTTTAGTAATTAATTTTGAAACTAATTTTCTGCTGGAAGCTAAAATAGGAGTGTTGCATTGTATATAGTCGAATATTTTATTGGGTAAACTATATTCATAATTAAGATTGGTGTTTTTATCTAATGATAAACCTAAATCAGCAACTTTTGTGTAGTCCAGCAATTTTTTATAAGGCATTCTATCTAAAATAATTACTTTATCTTCAATATTTAGTAACTTTCTTTTTTCTTTTAAAAGATTAAAAACATCTCCAGAGCCAATAATGTATAGTATAGCATTCTCTACATATTGCATCATTTCCAAAGCTTCTTCGGCACCTCTATCTATATTAATTCCAGATCCTTGTAAAATAAGCATCTTTTTTGTGCCTTTTATTTTTTTTATAAATTCAGTAGAAGGAATGTTTGAATTTAATTTAGTTGCAATGTTTCTAATTACATTAACATGTATGCCATATTTTTTTTTGTAAATTGAAGCAATTTCTTCATTTACCGTATACATGTTTTTAAGTTTGGGAACAATAAATTTTTCAATATTAAGCCAAATATTTTGAATAAGAGGTCTATGAATAAGTTCAGGCACTTCTGTAAAAAGCTCATGACTATCGTACACTAATTTTTTTCTAAGGATTTTACTTGCTAAAAAATTAGCTAATAAAGTATCTAAATCATTAGCTAGTAAAATGCTAGGTTTTGAACTTAAAATCTTAAAAAATAAACGAATATTATATTCCGCATAAAAAAAAGGACCTTTATTAAAAAGAAGTTTAAAACGATATGTTTTGTATTTTCTTTCTAGCTTTTTACTATTAGAAAATTGTCTTCCAATTAGAATAATTTCATAATTATTTTGAGAAAGTGTTGTGCAAATCTTATGGACTCTTTGGTCAGTTACTAAATCATTGGTGACTGAGACTATTACACGCTTCAAAATAAATGGATTTAAAAAGAAATTATTTTTTTGTTTTAGAAAGGTAATAAATATTAGCCATTAAAATAAAACTATTTGTAATTATAATTGGCCAAGAAATGGCTAGCATAATTCCATATACAACAAATAAAAATGAACCAGCAGAATTAACAATTCTTAAAGTATTTACATTTTTCATTAAAAAAGAGACAATTAATAATAAGGATGCTAAATAACCAACCCATTCAGTATAAGAAATTCCTAAAATCATTTTAAATATTTTTAATTGGGCGACAAAGATACTTAATATAAATGATTCAGAAACTCCCAAAAAAAAGAAACCTCACTCAGTAAATGAGTGAGGAAAATTGCTATGAAAAAGATTGATAAGCCTAAACTTATCGTTGCAAATATACGAATAAATGTCATTCGAACACTATATATTTGTTAAAAAAAACCTAAAAAAAAGTTAAAATAGTTGATTGGAACAATGTTATTTAATTTGGTTAAATAATTAATTAGCTATTGTGTTGATTTTTAGATCCTTTTAGATGACTTCAAAATAGCTGTATAATCATCAAATAATTTTCCTTACTATAATTTTAAAGCTTCATATAAAATAGTTACAGGATGTTTAGAAATTCTTTTCGTTCCATCTTTTATTTGGTGTCTGCAACTTGTTCCAGATGCAGCAATTATGGTGCTTTTATCAGAATTTCTTATTTTTGGAAATAATGTATCTTCACCAACTTGCATACTTAAATTGTAATGTTCTTTTTCATAACCAAATGAACCTGCCATACCACAACAACCAGTATTTAAAATTGAAACAGTATAGTTTTTTGGAATAGATAGCATTTTAAAAATAGACTCTGTACTACTTAATGATTTTTGCTGGCAATGTCCGTGGATTTTTACCGTTTTTTCTTGAGCGGTGAAGCTATCTGCTAAAATGTTATTTTTTTCAAATTCGTGTTTAATAAATTCTTCAATGGTAAAAGTATTTTCTGCGATTTTTTTAGCAGAACTTTTATTATCTGCCAACCTTAAATATTCATCTCTAAAAGTTAAAATAGCTGAAGGTTCAATTCCAATCAAAGGAGTTTCTTTTGAAATTAAATTTTTAAAAAAGTTCACGTTAAAATCTGCTTTCTCTTTTGCTTTATCCAAAATACCTTTTGAAATAAAACTGCGTCCACTTTCTTCATGGTTAGTAATAATAACTTTATAACCTAATTTTGTAAGCAGTTCAATAGCGTTTAAGCCAATGGTAGCATCATAATAATTGGTAAACTCATCTACAAAAAGATAAATTTCACCAAATTTATTAGGTTGATTTTCTAATCGCTTTTTATTTTTTTGATACCATTTATTAACTGTAGTTTTTGCTAGTTTAGGAATGCTTCTTTTAGGAGCAATTCCTATCATTTTTTTAGTGATTTTGGTGTTTAAAACCATATTTGTAAAGGTAGGAGTAAGGCTACCAAGTTTATTCCATTTTACATTGTTAGCAAATAATTGAGTCCTAAAAGGAATACCATTTTCTTTGTAATATTGATGTAAAAATTCGGCTTTTAAAGTAGCTACATCTACATTGCTTGGACATTCACTGGCGCATGCTTTACAACTTAAACACAAGTCGAAAACATCATACAATTCTTTATGATTAAACTTATTTTGTTTTTTTGAATTTGTCAAAAACTCACGTAGCGCATTTGCTCTAGCTCTTGTGGTATCTTTTTCATTTCTAGTTGCTCTGTAACTTGGACACATAGTTCCACCAGCTGAAGGTAATTTTCTACAATCACCAGATCCATTGCATTTTTCAGTTGCTCTTAAAATTCCTAAACTATCGGTAAAATCTTGAAAAGTTTCAATTTTAGGTTCAATTCTGTCAATTTCATAGCGTAAACTTTTATCCATTGGAAAAGCATCTACAATTTTTCCTTTGTTAAATATATTATTGGGATCAAAAATGTGTTTAATTCGTTTTAATAATTCATAATTTTTAGCTCCAATCATAAGCGGAATAAACTCTGCTCTTACAATTCCATCTCCATGCTCACCACTAAATGACCCTCCATATTTTTTAACTAATTTTGCAGTTTTAGTAGTTATTTCTCTAAATAGCACAACGTCTTCCTTCTGTTTTAAATTTAAAATTGGGCGTAAATGTAATTCTCCAGCTCCTGCATGAGCATAGTACACAGCTTCTTGCCCGAAAGAATCCATCATTTCTGAAAATTCCGAAATGTAATTTGGTAAATCATTAACTTTAACTGCGGTATCTTCAATGCAGGCAACTGCTTTATTATCTCCCACAATATTACCCAACAAACCAAGTCCTGCTTTTCGTAATTCTAAAGCTTGATTTATTTTGCTTCCAACTAATTTTGGATAAGTATAACCCAATTTATTTTCTTGTAAATCTGCAATTAAATTGTCTGCTAATTTATTAGATTTTTGCTCTGAATTTGTGCAAATTTCAAGCGTTAGAATAGCTTTTGGATTACCTTCAACAAAGAAGCGATTTTTAAGTTGTTCTCTATTATTTTTGGTGCAATCTAAAATAGTTTTATCCATTAGCTCACAAGTATAAAGATTGTGTTTCATAGCAATAACCACTGCTTTTAAACTTTCTTTAATACTATTGAAATGTGCAGCAACCATAATGCTTTTTGCTGGAGGCAATTCATCTAATTTAATGGTAATTTCAGTTGTAAACGCTAAAGTTCCTTCACTTCCTGTTAATAATTTAGCAATATTTATAGTTTTATTTTTACCTCCAAAAGCTTCAAAATTTAAAAGGGAATCTATTGCATAACCGTTATTTCTTCTATGGATTTCTTTTTTTGGGAATTCTTTTAAAATTTCCTGTTGATTTTCTTTATTGGAAAGTTCCTTAAAAATAGTTTGATAGATTTTATTTTCTAAGGAATTTCCAATTCTTTTTTGGTTGAATTCTTCATTACTTATTTCGTTGAATACAACTTCAGAGCCATCATTTAAAATAGTTTTAAGTTCTAAAATTTTATCTCTGGTTACGCCGTATTTTATAGAAGTTGTTCCGGATGAATTATTTCCAACCATTCCGCCAATCATACATCGGTTGCTTGTTGAAGTGTTTGGTCCAAAAAATAATCCGTATGGTTTTAGGTAATTATTTAGTTCATCTCTAATAATTCCAGGTTGCACTGTAATTGTTTTTTGATGTTCGTCAAAAGCAATTATTTTAGTAAAATGTTTTGAAACATCGACAATTAAACCATCCCCAACACATTGTCCTGCTAATGAAGTTCCAGCAGCTCTAGGAATTAAAGTTATATTGTTTTCAGTTGCAAACTGGATAAGTGTTTTTAAATCGGATTTATTTTTTGGATATACAACTCCTAAAGGAATTTTTCTATACACAGAAGCATCTGTTGCATAAATGCTTTTATGTAGATTGTCAAAATGTACTTCTCCAGATATTAATTTTTCAAGTTTTTGTAAATCCAATTTTTATAATTTATTTATGGAGTAAAAATTACACCGCTACTGTGATTTTTTTGTGCTCCGGTTACGCTTTTTAAACAATTATTTTCGCCTTCATTTTTTAAATAACCTAATAGTGCAAAAACTAAAGCTTCTTTATAATTTATAATGCTTTCACTAGGTATTACAATCTTGGTTTTAGTGAGTGATTTTAACCTTTCTATTAAAAAAATATTAAAAGCTCCTCCTCCTGTAATAAGCATTGATTTTTTGGAATTGGAATTTATTTTATTGACAATTTGTTGTGCTATATGTTCCACAAAAGTTCTTAAAAAATCCTTTACTTCTAAATTATATTTATTAATAATTGGAAAAATAGAATTTAGAACAAATTCATAACCTAACGATTTAGGCTTTTTAGTTGTATAAAAGGAAAGTGAATTTAATTCGTTTAGTAAAGCATTATTTATTTTACCATTTGAAGCAATTTTTCCTTCATTGTCAAATGGTAAGTTAAGTTTTTCAGCAAAATGATTTAACACAATATTTACGGGGCAAATATCAAAGGCAACTCTGTTATTTTTGTCTTTGTAGGATATATTTGCAAAACCGCCCAAATTAAGACAGTAATCATATTCCGAAAAAAATAATTCATCTCCAACAGGAACTAAAGGAGCGCCTTGTCCTCCTAAAGCAACATCTTGTACTCTAAAATCACAAATGGTTTTATAACCTGTAATTGTAGCTATTTCAGGATTATTTCCTATTTGTAGCGTGTATTTATTTGTTGGGTTGTGAAAAATTGTATGTCCATGACTTGCAATAAAATCTATTTTTTTAATATTATTTTCTTCAATGAAGTTTTTAAGGGTTTTTCCTAAATAGATTCCGTAAGAAGTATCTAATTTTTTTAATTCTTCTTCATTTAAATGTATTCCATTTTTTAAATCACTTTTCCATTTTTTTGTATAAGGAATGGTAGCTGTTTGTATAATTTTAAATTGGTAATTATCAGCTGTTTGGCTAATGTTAACGTAAGCAATATCAACACCATCTAATGATGTGCCACTCATTACACCTAAAATATATTTCGATTTCAACTTTAATTTGGTATTTGTAATGTGAAATTACATTTTTAAACTTAATAATAGAATAATACTAACAACAATAACAGTTATAAAACCTATAATAATATTTAGATTTATTTTTTTGGATCCTAGAACTAAGGCATAAATCATTTTAATAAAAGCGTTACTTATAGTTGCAATTACGGTTGAAGATACAATTACAGGAATACTTATTACAGATATTTTTGTTTGAAATAAATTTAATATGAAAGGATCTATATCTGTAACACCAACTACTAAAGATAAAATATGAATTCCATGATTTCCATAATATTGCATAACTACTTCTGTAATTTTAGCAAAAACGATAAATAATAACCCAAAAACAAAAGCAGTTTTAAATTCTAAAGGGTTTTTATTTGGTATAAATTGATGTTTTGTTTTGGTTTTATCTTTGTAATCAAAATATAAACCAGATAAAATACTTACTATAATAAGAGGAATAAAATATTTTAATAACGCTATTGCAATATCTTTATTAAAAATAAAAGCTAAAATTAATAATCGAAGGTACATCATAGCGGTAGCCATTAAAATTCCAGCAACAATTTTACCTGTAGCTTCATTATTTTTACTTCTTTTTGCTAAAACAATAGTTGTGGCTGTACTACTATATAAACCTCCTAAAATACCTGTTAATAATAATCCAGCTTCTTTAAAAATATATTTCTGCAGTAAATAACTTATATAAGAAATAGATGAAATAGCTACTATAGCAAGCCAAAATTTATAGGGTGAAATATTTATAAATGAGAAAATTGGTTTATTTGGTAAAAGAGGTAAAATAACACCAGCAATAATTAAAAATTTAGCAAGAGTTATAAAATCTCTATGTTTAACTTGTTTAGAAAATTTTAATAAATTCTTCTTAATTTCTAATAAAATTAATACCCCAATAATAATTAATAATAACAGCCAATGTGGTTGTGTATATATTAAAGGGGCAATGGTATAGGTAATTAATAATGCTATAATTGAAGTAAAACCAGCGGATTTTTCATTTTTTAATTTAAAGTAATAAAAGAGGGATACTAAGCTTGAAATAATAACAAAGCCAACTAAAAAAGGAATAAAACTTATTGGATTTAAAATATATAAAATGAAGCCTAAAATACCAACAAGAGCAAAAGTTCTATCAGTTCCAAATAATTCATCTTCACTTATTTTTTTGTGTAAACTCTTTTGTTCTAAACCAATTAATAAAGAAAAAACGGCTACTAAAATAAAATTAATAAAATCTTGTGGTATACTTTTATAAAACTCCATGATAGTTAAATTTATTACGTAAATATACAGAGTTTAAAAAATAAAAGATAAAATTATTTGATAATAGTGGAGACGCCGGGAATCGAACCCGGGTCCAAACAAGCAACTAAAATAATTTCTACATGCTTAGTTTTTATTTAATTTTCGACCTAAAGCTGACTAAAAACGGCCCACTTTAAGCTTAGTTTCTTAAATTTCGAATTACCACCGAAACCATAGTAAATCTATGTTAATTTTTACGATGCCTCAAAATTAGACGCCATTAACCAAGGCTTCTAGGAGACATTTAGCTTTTGCACCTAGTGCAACAAGGCTTTATCTTACTATAATTCAGATTAAGCAGCTAAAGCAAAATTATTTTCGCCGTTTAAATTTTGAAATTGAGATTTACGAGTGCTATTTCATTACTCGGCATGCTTATATTTCAATTGATCTTGCAGTCAAAACCAATCGTCCCCAAAAATCAAAGAACTTTTTATAAAAAGACTACAAATCTACTAAAAATATGTCACATTTATAACTTGCAAAATCTTTTAAATCCTAATACCTTCGTATCAAATTTTATACCATTTATTTTATGAAGTTAGGAATAATTAAGGAGCGTAAAAATCCACCAGATAGGAGAGTAGTTTTAGCTCCAAATATGTGTAAAGAGTTAATGGCAAAATTTCCAGATCTTTTAATAAAAGTTGAAAGTTCTAAAGATCGTTTTTTTACGGATTTAGATTATGAAAATGAAGGAGTTGAAGTGGTGCAAGACGTGTCTGATTGTGATGTTTTGCTAGGTGTTAAAGAGGTTCCAAAAGAAAATTTAATTCCTAATAAAAAATACTTTTTCTTTTCACATACTATTAAAAAGCAATCGTATAATAGAGCTTTATTGCAAGAAATTTTGTCCAAAAAAATTGAATTGTACGATCACGAAACAATTACAAACAAACAAAATGTTAGACTGGTAGCTTTTGGTCGCTATGCTGGAATTGTTGGTGCTTATAACGGTTTTAGAACCTATGGATTAAAATATGATTTATTTCACTTACCAAAAGCTGAAAGACTTCACGATCAATTAATGCTAATTCATAAATTACAGAATATAAAGCTACCAGCAATTAAAATTGTTTTAACAGGAAAAGGGCGAGTAAGTAGCGGCGCTAAAGAAATGTTAGACGGTATGGGAATGCGAGAAGTTTCGGCAGATGAATTTTTAAACCAATCTTTTGAAGAAGCAGTTTATGTACAAATTGATGTGTTAGATTATAATAAAAGAAAAGATGGAAAAGTAATAGATCAATTTGATTTCTTTAATAATCCGCAGGAATATGTTAGTGATTTTATGAAGTTTGCCAAAGTGTCCGATTTATATATTGCTTGTCACTTTTTTGGAACAGGTTCTCCATATATTTTTACAAGAGAAGATGCAAAATCAAAAGATTTTAATATAAAAGTAGTTGCAGATATTAGTTGTGATATTGATGGGCCAGTAGCTTCAACTATTAGATCATCAACCATTGCAAATCCAATTTATGGTTATAATCCTAAAACAGAAAAAGAAGTAGATTATAAAAATAAAAATGCAATTGCGGTAATGGCAGTAGATAATTTGCCTTGTGAACTTCCAAAAGATGCTTCTGAAGGGTTTGGAGAAAGCTTTGCTAAACATGTTATTCCTGCATTCTTTAATAAGGATAAAGAAGGCGTTCTTCAAAGAGCTAAAATGACTGAAAACGGAAAATTAACAGAACGTTTTAGCTATTTACAGGATTTTGTTGATGGAGAATAATCAGCAACATCTTTTAGAGAAATTAGCAAATACTAAAATGCCTTACGGGAAATATAAAGGCACCTATTTAATTGAATTACCAGAACGTTATATTGTTTGGTATTATAATAAAGGTTTCCCTAAAGGGAAATTTGGTGAGATGATGCATTTAGTATATGAATTAAAACTAAATGGATTGGAAGATTTGGTTCGCAGATTAAAAACTTAAGGGAAGAATTAGACTTATTTCCAATCATTATTTTTTAGCATAATATATTCCATAAATTATAGGATATACACCTAGTGCAATTGCTAAAAATTGAAATTCAAATGTATTAAAGAAATGTGCTAAAATACCAGTTATTATAATAGATAATCCTAATACAAATGTATTTCCATTAGTTTTATAATTGGCAATTATACAAGCAATTCCAAACCAAATTAAACCTATAGGAATAATCCAATTTAATTCACCAATATTCATTAAGTAAAATACGGAAATGCCAAAAATTATTAGAAAACTTATAAAAACATATCGAATAAATTTAGCTTGAAAATTCCAATTTTTTTGTCTTAATTTTTTTCGTCGTTTTCTATTTACTAAAGTAATTACAGTATATAAAATAATTATATATAAAATTACTAAAGCAACTATAATAATTTGAAAAAATGAAATAGGTAATACAGAAAATCCTTCACTAGCCGAAGTATAACTTTGTAAGATGAATTTTAACCCAAAAACAAAGAACATGGATAAAATTCCAAAAATAATTCCTGTACTTCCTTGTAAAGATAAATTATGATTTTTCAATTTTTCTATTAATTACATTAGTTTATGGGCAAAACCTAAATCTACAAAAAAAAATTAAATTATTTCAGGAACTTTTCAACAGTAAAATGTTATTAACTAATTTAAATAAAGGACAGATTGGGTTTATTTATTCTCTAATTTTATTAACTCAAAATTAACAAATTAAACCAACTTTTTAAAATGCAACAATTAGTGTTTCCAAAAATATTTACATATAAAGAAGTGTTAGAGAGTGCTTTAGCTTATTTTAACGGTGATGAATTAGCAGCAACAACTTGGCTGAATAAATATGCAATGAAAACCAAAAAAGGTGAATATTTAGAAGCTACGCCTGATGAAATGCACCATAGAATGGCATCAGAATTTGCACGAATGGAAATTAAGTTTAAAGAGCAAGAAAAAGACACTGAAGGATTATCAGAATACGGAAAATCTCGTGAGTTTTTATCTGAAGAAAAAATATATGAATTGTTCAAAGACTTTAAATATATTATTCCTCAGGGTAGTGTTATGTCTTCTTTAGGAAATAAAAATGTAATTGCATCTTTATCTAATTGTGTTGTTGTTCCACCAGTTTACGATTCCTATGGAGGAATTTTTTACACAGATCAACAATTAGCGCAGTTATTTAAAAGAAGATGTGGTGTTGGAGTTGATTTATCTAATTTAAGACCAAACGGAGCATCAGTATCCAACTCTGCAGGAACTACAACTGGAGCAGTTTCATTTATGCATAGATTTTCTAATACTACTCGTGAAGTTGCCCAAAACGGTAGAAGAGGTGCTTTAATGTTAACAATGGATATTGCGCACCCAGATATTGAAAACTTTATAACGGTAAAACAAGATTTAAGCAAAGTAACAGGAGCAAATATTTCACTTAGGTTATCCGACGAATTTATGGTAGCTGTAATTAATGATGAAGATTTTACATTGCGTTGGCCTATAGATAGCAAAACTCCAAAATATACAAGAACAGTTAAAGCAAAAAAACTTTGGGATTCCATAATTAAAAGTGCGCATAATACTGCCGAACCTGGTTTAATTTTCTGGGATCGTCAACATTTTTATTCTACATCTTCTATATATCCAGGCTTTAAAAATAGTTCAACCAATCCATGCTCTGAAATAGCAATGCAAGGTGGAGATAGCTGTCGTTTAATAGCTTTAAATTTATATAGTTTCGTTGAAAATCCTTTTACGGATAAAGCTAAATTCAACTATAAAAAGTTTTATAAAGTAGCTTATGAATCGCAACGATTAATGGATGATTTGGTTGATTTAGAATTAGAAGCGGTAGATAGAATTTTTAATAAAATAATGCATGATAAGGAGCCAACAAACATTAAACAAGTTGAAATAGATACTTGGAAATTATTATATAAAACTGGTAAAAAAGGTAGAAGAACAGGACTAGGATTTACTGCTTTGGCAGATGCAATTGCAGCATTAGGAATTAAGTTTGATACGGATGAAGCTATTGCTGAGGTAGATAAAATTATGCAAGCTAAATTTAAAGGAGAGTTTGATAGTTCTATTGATATGGCTATAACAAGGGGGAAATTTGAAATATTTAATCCTGAAATTGAAAAATATTCAGAATTTGTTCAAATGATAGAAAAAGATTTTCCAGATATCTACAAACGTATGATGAAATATGGAAGACGAAATATTTCTGTTAGTACTGTTGCTCCAACTGGTAGCTTAAGTATGTTAGCACAAACTTCTTCGGGTATTGAACCAGTTTTTCTATTATCCTATAAACGAAGACGAAAAGTAAATCAAGATGACGATAATGCCAAAGTAGCATACGTAGATGATTTAGGAGATGCTTATGAAGAATTTGAAGTGTATCATCCAAAATTAAAAAAGTGGATGGAAATTTCAGGTAAAACGTCTATAGAGGAAAGTCCTTACAAAGGAGCAACTGCTCCAGAAATAGATTGGAAAAAACGTGTAGAAATGCAAAGCTTAGTGCAAAAATACACTACACATTCCATAAGTTCTACCATAAATTTGCCTTCAGATGTTGATGTGGAAACGGTTGGAAATATTTATATAGAATCTTGGAAAAAAGGATTGAAAGGAATTACAGTATACAGAGATGGCTCAAGAAGTGGAATTTTAGTTGCAAGTGATATAGGGAAAAAAGAAAAGAAGAAAGATGGTTGTTATGCCGATACTATTTTCCCAAAACGTCCTAAAAAAATTAAAGCAAAAGTAGTTCGTTTTCAAAATGATTACGATAAATGGGTTGCCGTTGTTGGATTAATTGAAAACAGACCTTATGAAGTTTTTACGGGTAAAATTGAAGATGCTTTTATATTGCCTGCTTGGTTAGAAAATGGCTGGGTAATTAAAAACAGAGATAAAAAAGGAAATTCAAGATACGATTTTCAATTTTTAGACAAACAAGGCTACAAAGTAACTTTAGAAGGTTTATCTAGAACATTTGACAAAGAATACTGGAATTATGCGAAACTAATTTCAGGTGTTTTACGTCATGGAATGCCTATTCAATATGTGGTAGATTTAATAAATAACTTAAACATGTATGATGAAAATATTAATACATGGAAAAATGGTATTGCACGTACTTTAAAACAATTTGTTAAAGATGGTACGGAAGCAGTAGATAAAAAATGTCCGGAATGTGGTGATCCTGAAGGTTTAATTTATGAAGAAGGATGTTTAAAATGTAAAAATTGCGGACACTCTAAATGTGGATAAATTAAGGTTAAAGTATAAAAAAAGCTCCTTTTTAAAGGAGCTTTTTTTATAAGGTATTTATAACTTTTCGAATAGCTACTAAATTGGTTAGTAATTTTTCTAAATGTTTTATATTTAACATGTTAGCTCCATCACTTTTTGCTATAGAAGGATCAAAATGGGTTTCTAAAAATAAGCCATCTACACCAACAGCAACACCAGCTTTAGCTATGGTTTCAATTAATTCAGGTTTTCCTCCTGTAACACCACTGCTTTGATTAGGTTGTTGTAGAGAATGTGTAATATCTAAAATAGTTGGTGCAAATTGTTGCATTTCAGGAATTCCTCTAAAATCTACAATCATATCTTGGTAACCAAACATAGTTCCTCTATCGGTAATCCAAACTTTATCATTTCCGCTATCTTTAACCTTTTGAACGGCATGTTTCATAGCAGAAGGATTCATAAATTGTCCTTTTTTTAAGTTTACTACTTTATTAGTTTTTGCTGCTGCAACTACTAAATCGGTTTGACGAACTAAAAAAGCAGGTATTTGTAAAATATCTACATATTCTGCAGCTTTAGCTGCATCGGAAACTTCATGGATATCTGTAACTGTTGGTATATTAAAAGTATGTCCTACTTTTTGAAGAATTTTTAAAGCTTTTTCATCTCCAATTCCTGTAAAACTATCAATTCTAGATCGATTTGCTTTTTTAAAACTACCTTTAAATACAAAAGGAATTTCTAATTTGTTAGTAACCTTTAAAATATGTTCGGCAATTTTTAATGCCATTTCTTCTCCTTCAATAGCACAAGGACCTGCTAATAAAAAGAAGTTATTACTATTGGTGTGTTTTATGTTTGGAATTAGATTTAAATTCATGTAATGATATTTTTTTGCAAATGTACATTTTTTTTAATCAGATTAATATAGTACGCTTGTTACTATTTTAACCAAAAATTAGTGTAAAATTACAAATTCACAACGTCTATTTTTATCATAGCCTTCTTCATTACAAGATCCAGCTTTAGTACAATTATTTATAGGCTGTGTTTCTCCATATCCTACAGATGTTACTCTGTCAGAATTTATTCCTTGGCTTACTAAATATTTTTTAACTGATTTTGCTCTTTTTTCAGATAGCATTAAATTATAATCAGCACTTCCTCTAAAATCTGTATGAGCACCAACTTCAATTTTCATGGAAGGATATTTATTTAAAATAGTTACAACGTTATTAAGTTCTAATGCAGCATCTTTTCTAATATTCCATTTGTCAAAATCAAAATAAATAGGTTTAATTTTTATTTGAATTTTATTGTTTTCGGCAATAATATTTTTTTCAGCTTGTTCAAAAGATTCCATTAATATAGGTAAGTTGTTTGTTGCTATATTATTGGTAACTTGAAATTCAGTTTGAAAAGGAACGTATAAATTTTTAGTAGCTTTAATTATGTAGCTTTTTCCGTTTTCAACTTCAAAATTATAAGATGCTTGGTTATCAACTACTACTTTTTTAAGTAATTTTCCATTATTATTTAATAGGCTCACTTCTGTTTCAGGTAATAACTTCATAGAAGTTTTATCTTTAATTAAGCCATTTACAAAATATTTTTGATTTTGATTAAAAGCGTAAATGTCATCATCTCCAACACCACCATTTCTATTGGACGAAAAATAACCTTTATTTTTATCGTTAATGATAAAAGAAAAATCATCTAAATTACTATTAATTGGTGTGCCTAAATTAATAGGTGTTGTAAATTGATTGTTAACCAAACTACTTTTAAAAATATCTAATCCTCCATATCCTAAAGGTCTGTCTGAAGAAAAATAGAGGTCGTTATTTTTACTAATAAAAGGAAATTGTTCTCTATAAATGGTATTAATTTTTGGACCTAAATTTTTAGGAGTTCCAAAAGAACCATCTTTATTAATATCCACTTCAAATAAATCGAAAGAACCAATGCTACCAGGCATATCTGATGCAAAATACAGTTTATTTTCAGCACTATTTAAAGCAGGGTGTTCTACAGAATAGTTTACATTATTAAAAGGTAATTCCGTAATGTTTGTCCATTGGTCATTAACTAATTCTGCTTTATAAATTTTTAAATGGCTTATTTTTTGGGCGTCTTTTCCTTTTTTGCCGTTTAAATAATTATTGCGTGTAAAATACATAGTTTTACCATCTTTTGTAAAAACAGCATTAGCTTCATGCATTTTAGAATTTATATTTTTTGATAAAGGTTCTATATTAGATAAATTTCCATTTTCATCTTTGTTTGCTATATATAAATCTAAATAAGGTTCATTATTCCACGCATATAAGTTTCCTTTTTTACTTGCGGATGCAAATACAATTTTATCACCATAAAATGAGGTTCCAAAATCAGAGAATGGAGTATTTCCTTCAATTTTATGAACTACATAATTATTTTTTAATTGCTCTTTTTTATTTTTAAGAGTAGAAAGTGTTTTAATTACTTCAGTATTTTGATGTAATTGTTCTTTATATTTTTGAAACCATTCATCAGCTTCATCATATTTTTTTATTCCTTTTAAAGTTTGCGCGTATCTATAATAATATTGTGGTGAAACGGTATTACTATATTCGGTAAGTAAAAATTTATACCATTTGGCAGCTATTTTCATATCACTATTAAAATAGTAACAATCCCCTAACTTTTGATAAATTTCTTGTGTTTTAGGATTTTCATTTGCATATAATTCGGCAGCATCCATATAAGCTCTATTTTCAAATAGATGGTTAGCTCTGTTTAAATTCTGTGAATTTACAATCTGCGTGGTAATTGTTAAAATAAAAAGTATGTAATATATGTTTTTCATGGTTAAAGTCATTTTGTTAGAAGAATCTTGGCGATTTATCAAATCCTTTATGTAAGTTGAAAATATCTAAATTATAAAGCACAAATATTTCATGAGAACCAGAACTAAATGGTCCTAAGTTTGATGTTGTATAATCGTAAGCGTAACCAATTCTTAATTCAGGAGTTGCTTTAAAATTAACCATACCACTTATTGCATCATTAAAACGGTAGCCAATACCAACTTCTAATTTGTTGTTGTACAAAGCATTAAGTGTTAAATCAACAACTGGGTCAGCTCCTTTAACAATTTTAGTCATAAAAGCAGGCTTTAGTTTTATTAAGTCATTAATTTCAAATACATAACCACCAGTTAAAAATACATGCGCTTGTTTCGTTCCTTGGTATTTTCCATTATCTCTATCTAAATATTTACTATTTAATAAAGTTGGAACGGAAAGACCTACATAATAATTATCGGTATTATAGTAAACACCTGCACCAACATTAAAGTAGGATTTATGAATATTATCTGTAAAATTTGGATCGGTAAATATATCGCCAGATTGAAGTGCAAATCCATTAAAGTCAACATCTAAAAATGATACGCCAGCTTTTAAACCAAAAGATAAATTTCCATAATCTTCTAAATCTAGTTTATAAGCAACATCGGCGTATAGGTTATTTTGTTTTACAACATCACCTATATTATCATTTACCAATGAAAAACCTACTTCAATTTTGTTATTAATTGGAGTGTGTAAAAATAAATTAGATGATTTTGGCGAGCCTTCAACGCCAACCCATTGTGTACGATGTAATGCGCCAATATTAACGATTCCTATAGTGTTAGTTGTGTAAGCAGGATTTATAACACTCATATTGTACATGTATTGAGTGTATTGAGCATCTTGCTGAGACCAAATAACCGTTGTTAAAAAAAGGGATAGTATGGATAGAATATATTTTTTCATATGTTTTAATTTTTCGCTAATTAAAGGTTAACGACTTAGGTATAATCTTTTTTGAATAGGTTTTCTATTGTTTTTGTTAAAATGAATAATAAAGTAATAAACTCCAGCAGGAACTAAATTACCATTACCATTTAATCTTCCATTCCAATTAGGTTTTGTAGCATCTTGTGTGTATATAACTTTACCCCAACGATTATAAAATTCAACTTTAAAGTTAGGATAAAGTGCTTTTAAATTTCCAATTTCAAAAGTGTCATTTATGCCATCTCCATCTGGAGAAAACCCATCAAAAATTTCAACATCATATTGGTCACAAGCATCTAAATTAACAGTTACTTGTAAAGGATTTACACTAGAACAACCGTTAGTATCTGTTTCAATAGCATAATAAGTATTTCCTTCAATTAAAGGATCAGATAGATTTAACATATTTCCATTTGGATAACCATCATACCAAGTAATTGTGTTAGAATTTAAGCTTGTAACGTTATTATTTAAATTTGAAACAGTTGGATTATCAATACTACAAAATTCATTACCTGAAGTGCTTATTATTGGTGTTCCTGGATCTGTTAAAACTACATTAACAACCATTCTTGTAGAACTTTCACAACTTGAAGCATTAGTTTGTGTAGCCCAATAATCTTCTCCTTCAACTAATAATTCATTTATACTTAATGGAGTAGTAGCTGTTTCAGATTCATACCAGTTAATATTACTACCTGTTACATTTAAATTTTCTACAGTAGGCTCATCAGATGCACAAAATGTTTGTGTAGTTTCAGTTATGGTTACAGGTGCATTATCTGTTATAGTAACTGTAACCTGAAGTCTGTTAATACTTTCACAACCTGAAGAGGCATCGCTTTCAGCAGCCCAATAGTCTTCTCCGTCAATTAAATTATCTGTGGAATTTAAAGGTGTAGTAGAAGTTTCAGTATCATACCACACAATATTAGTTCCAGTTGCTTGTAAATCTGCAACTGTTGCATTGTCAACTACACAAAAAGTCTGATTTATTTCAGAAGTAGTTGGTGTTACAGGATTTATAAAAGTAACAGTAATCGCTAATCGAGAAGCACTTTCACAGCCAGAAGTTGCATCCGTTTGTGTTGCCCAATAATCTTCCCCGTCAATTAAATTATCTGTTGAATTTAAAGGTGTGGTAGAAGTTTCAGTATCATACCATACTACGGCATTTCCTGAAACACTTAAATCTCCAATGGTTGGTAAATTTGGATCATAATCTTTTAGGCAAAAAGATTGATTTGTTTCTGTAGTAGTAGGTGGTGGAGTTACATTAATGGTTACGTTAACCACAGTTCTTGTAGCACTTTCACAGCCAGTAGTAGCATCCGTTTGTGTAGCCCAATAATCTTCACCATCTACTAATGAATCTGATGAGTTTATAGGAACCGTTGATGTTTCTGTATCATACCATTGCACAGCATTACCTGAAATTGTTAAATCACCAACAGTAGCATTATCAATTTCACAAAAAGATTGATTTGTTTCAGTAGTGGTAGGCGGTGGAGTTACATTAATTGTTACATTAACCACAGTTCTAGTAGCACTTACACAACCAGAAGTAGCATCTGTTTGAGATGCCCAATAATCTTCCCCGTCAATTAAATTATCTGTAGAATTTAATGGAGTCGTAGATGTTTCTGTATCGTACCATTGCACAGCATTACCTGAAATTGTTAAATCACCAACAGTAGCATTATCAATTTCACAAAAAGATTGATTTGTTTCAGTAGTGGTAGGCGGTGGAGTTACATTAATGGTTACGTTAACCACAGTTCTAGTAGCACTTTCACAGCTAGTAGTAGCATCTGTTTGAGAAGCCCAATAATCTTGGCCATTAATTAATAAATCTGTACTATTTAGTGGAGTAATAGAAGTTTCAGTGTCGTACCATTGTACATTATTTCCAGAAATTGCTAAATCAGCAACGGTAGCACTATCAATTTCACAAAATGCCTGATTACTTTCTGTAGTTGTTGGAGGTGGAGTTGTGTTTATTACTACAGTAACATTTGCAGAATCATCAGGGCAAATTCCATTAGTACTAGAAACAGTATATGTATAGGTTCCAGCAACATTTACACCTGGTTCAAAAGTTCCTAAATAACCATTGGATAAGGTACTAGGGCCTGTCCAACTACCATTGTTGCTAGGTGTTCCACTTAATAAAGTGAATAAATTTGTAGTAGTTAAATCAATTTCACAAACAGTTAATGAGCCATCAGTTCCAGCATTTGGTGCTGCATCTAATTGAACAGTTGTTTGAACTCTAGTAGTACTTTCACAAGGAAAAGAGCTTTCTACAGCCCAATAATCTTCTCCATTCACTAAAGGTTCTGAAATATTTAATGGCGTTGTAGAAGTTTCTGTATCATACCATACAATATTTGTTCCAGTAGCTTGTAAATCGCCTACTGTTGGATTTGGAGGGTAACAAAAGGATTGAATTGGTTCTACAGTAGGTGTAGTTGGGTCTATTAAACTAACAGTTGTTGGTAAACGAACGCTAGTACAACCGCTCTCGGTTTGTTGTACCCAATAAGTCTGTCCATCAGCAAGAGGAGTTGTACTTGTAAGTAAATTACCTCCTGTTTGTGCATCAAACCATTCTATATTTGTACCAGTTGCATTTAAATCTGCAATTGTTGGATTTTGACTAGCGCATTTTCCTACATAAACATCCACATTAGTAGGTACATCACCAACTATAGAAACAAGAACAGCTAATCTACTTACACTACAATTATTGCTGCTTATATCATCAGCATAATAAGTTGTTCCATCAAAAAGTGGAGTGGAAGGGTTATATTGAGTTCCTCCTGTTGGAGCGTCATACCATACAATTGTGCCACCTGAAGCAACTAAATCTGCTACAGTACTATTATCTACTTTACAAAAGGTTTGAGGTGAAGTTCCAGTTGGTGTAGCATTTGTACATTGTGAATATCCTATTTGAATTGTTGAAAATAAAGCAACTACAAATATCAAAAAGAATTTTTTTGTAATTGAAAAGTAATCTTTTTTCATAAAAAGAATGTTTGGTTAATTTTTTATAACATCGTGTAAAAGACGTTAAATACATTTAAATAAATATAAGAAGTTAGCAGTAGCAATTAAAATCTAAATTTAGGTATTTAAGTCGAGTTATAAACAAAGTTATTAAAAAAATATGGTTATTTTATTTCTAGTAAAAGATTAATTACTTTTGATAATCTTAATATTTTTGATTGATGAAAATACATTTTATTGCAATTGGAGGAAGTGCAATGCATAATTTAGCACTTGCCTTAGTTAAAAAAGGTTATACAATAACAGGTAGCGATGATGCTATTTTTGAACCTTCAAAATCTCGTCTAGAAGCTAAAGGTTTATTACCAGATGATTTAGGTTGGTTTTCTAATAAAATAACTAAAGATTTAGATGCAATTATTTTGGGAATGCATGCAAAATTGGATAATTCAGAGTTAGTTAAAGCTAAGGAACTAGGAATTAAAATTTATTCTTATCCAGAGTTTTTATATGAGCAATCTAAAAATAAAACTAGAGTAGTTATTGGTGGTTCACATGGAAAAACAACTATTACTGCTATGATTTTACACGTATTAAATTATCATAATATTGAAGTAGATTATATGGTTGGAGCTCAGTTAGATGGTTTTGAAACCATGGTGCATTTAACCAAAGAAAATGAGTTTATTGTACTTGAAGGTGATGAGTATTTAACTAGCCCAATAGATTTAAGACCAAAGTTTCATTTATACAAACCTAACATTGCTTTAATTAGCGGAATAGCCTGGGATCATATTAATGTTTTTCCAACATTTGACAATTATGTTTATCAATTTTCAAAATTTATTGAAACTATTACCAATGGAGGAATTCTGGTTTATAATGAAGAAGATAAAGAGGTTGAAAAAACAGTTAAAGAAGCTAAAAATCAAATTAAACTATACGCCTATAAAACTCCAAATTATACTATAAAAAATGGAACAACATTTATAGAAACTGCATTAGGTGAAATGCCTTTAGAAATTTTTGGAAAACATAATATGCAAAACTTAGCAGGAGCTAAATGGATTTGTCAACATATGGGAGTTGGAGAAGATGATTTTTTTGAAGCAATTAGCAATTTTAAAGGAGCGAGCAAACGACTTGAAAAAATTGCAGAAAATAAATCTACTGTTATTTTTAAAGATTTTGCGCATTCTCCAAGCAAAGTTACTGCAACTACAAAAGCAGTTAAAAATCAATATAAAAACAGAAAATTATTGGCTTGTTTAGAATTGCACACATATAGTAGTTTAAATTCAGAGTTTTTATCACAATATAAAGGAGCTTTGGATATGGCAGATGAAGCAATAGTATATTATTCTCCAAAAGCAGTTGAAATTAAACAACTTAAAAATATTACCAAAAATCAAATTAAAAATGCTTTTGACAATTCTAATATAACAGTGTTTACCAATACCAATGAATTTAAAACCTATTTGTTTAATAAAAACTTAAATGAAACAGCTGTTTTACTTATGAGTTCAGGTAATTATGGCGGTTTAGATTTTGAAGAATTAAAAAATACACTTTAATTTTTTTAAATAAAGTTTAAGAAGTTTCGGTATTAATGTTCAATATAATTTATTGAATTAAAAATTCTTATTAACTTGTAATTAATTTTTTTAGGTTCTTTAAACTATTTTAGTTTTTAAGGGTCTAACTAAATTATGATGACAAATTAGTCATTCATTTTGTTACTAAAAACTATTTCTGTTGAAAAAAGAAGCTGATTTTATACAACAATTAATAAGTAGTAAACATCGTGAAAAAGCGTTTAAAAAATTATTAGACCTTTATCAAGAAAGATTATATTGGCATATAAGAAAGTTAGTAATAACTCATGAAAATGCTAATGATGTTTTACAAAACACTTTTTTAAGAGTGTATAAAAGTTTGCCAAAATTTCAACAAAAAAGTACCTTACATACTTGGATGTATAGAATTGCATACAATGAATCCATTCGGTTTTTAGAGCAAAAGAATAATAAAATATATTATTCAGTGGATGATTTAAATAAAGGATATCTAAATAATTTAATTGAAGATGAGTATTTTGATGGAAGTGAAATTGCTATAAAATTACACACAATTTTATCAAAACTACCAGACAAACAAAGGCACATATTTCAAATGAAATATTACGATGATTTAAAATTTAGAGAAATGTCTGAAATATTAGATATTAAAGAAGGAACCTTAAAGTCATCGTATTATAATACCGTAAAATTTATTGAACAAAATATAACAAATGTTGAACTTTTGGCTAAAACCGAGGTCTAAGTAATTATGAAAAAGTCCGTATTAAATAGAGTTAGAGTTAAATCATTATTTAATGAAAAAATAAAAAGAACTCATGCAAAAGAATTAGGATTAAACGTACCTAGCGATTATTTTTCTAATTCTAAACATGATATTTTAAATCAGGTTTCAAATTCCAAAGTAAAAGTATTATATAGTAAAAGAAATTTCCTTTTGCCAATTGCAGCAGCAGTTGCCTTAATAATAACTTTAACGTTTTTTAAACCAAGTGTTTTTTCATCATTTAATAATGTACCAGCTATAGTTTCAGATACCATTAATAAATTTAATACTAAAAATTTAGCAGATGAAAATAATCTTTTTACAGTAGATGATGTTTCTGTAGCGGCACTTTTTGTAGAAGATGATAAAATTGATGAATTTGTAAATGATTACGTTTTAGAAGATGTTATTAAAGATGTAACTTTAAAAAATTAAATATTTTTAAATTAAAAAACTATTTGTAAAAGCTAAGGTCTATACTAATAGAACGTTCCCAAAATGAAGATTAATAAAAGAATATTAAAATGAAAACGATAAAAATATTTACTATATTAGTGTTTGGTTTACTGGTTGGAATTTATAGTTCTCAGGCTCAACAAAAAGAGCAAGATCAAATTCAAACTAAGAGTAAAATAAACCAAGCCGCGATGGCCGATTTAACGGATGCTCAAAAATTAATGTTGCAAAAACAACGTGAGTTAATTAAACAAAACAGAGAGAGGTTTAAAGCTAGTCTGTCTAAACAGCAGTTAGCTATTTTAGAAAACACAAAACTCACCAAACAAGAAAGACAAAAAGCATTAATAGCATCTTTTACAGAAGTACAACAAAAAATGATGAAAGAGCAAAGGTCAACAGTTCAAGCAGTTAAGCAGCAGTTTAGAAATTCTCTTACATCTGAACAAATTCAACAAATTAGAACAAGATTACGTTCTGTAAAAAATATTCAAGACAATAAAGAGTTAATAGATAGAGTTAGAGATAGAAGGAATGGTCGGAATAATTAATGATGAATTTAAAATATAATAATATGTTGCATAAGTGGTTAATTTAATTAGCCACTTATGCTTTTTAAGTTTCAAAAATGAAAAATATATTAACTCTTATTTTACTATTTTTAGGTATGTTTTTTGTTTACTCTCAAGAAACGCCAAAAAATGAGAATGAAGTTGATGAAATTATCGATAATTTATTTAAAGAAGATGAGGTTATAAACGAATTAATTAATTCTCTTTCCAATTTTCAGTTTTTACACATATCCTTAAATTATAATAGCAACACGTATTTTTCAGGACGAGATATTGGCATAAATCAATATAATTTAAGACCACAAATTTCCTATATAAATTCTAAAGGAATTTTTGCCAGCATTTCGGGTACTTATTACAGCGAATTTTATCCTAAATGGGATGTAACTATGGTAACTTTAGGATACGGAAAAAATTTTGGAAAAAATAAAATAGGTAGATTTAGCACATCCTATTCTAGATATTTTTATGCTAATAGTGAAGATAATATATTTACAAATGTTATAAATTTAACGTTAGGTGTTCATAGCAAAAATAGAAGCATAGGAACCCAAGTTTCAGGAGATTTTCTATTTGGCGATGATCAATCCTTTCAAATATCTTCACGAAGTTATTTTAAAATTAATTTTTTAAAAACTAAAAAAGTTACTGTAAATCTGCGTCCTCAATTAAATATTATTGCAGGAAAACAAACTATAGAATTATCTAGATTTATAATGGAAAACGGACAACAAACAACTCAAAATTATACTAGTAATACGTTTGAATTATTTAATACTCAATTAAATATTCCATTACAATTAAATGTAAATTCATTTGATTTTGAATTAGGGTACAACATTAATTTCCCTACAGAAATTGGTGATGAAACCAACTTAAAAAATACAAGTTATGTTAACTTTTCAGTAGCATACTTAATTGGTTTGTAGTTTTTTTTAAAAACAAAAAATAGCAACTTACATCAAATTTATATTTTAAAATAATACTCTTATATTTGAAGAAAAGAGCTAATGAATAATTCTTCAAAATTTTTGAATATTAAATCTTGGGCTGTAGATGACAGACCACGCGAAAAACTTATTTTAAAAGGTAAGGAATCTTTATCGGATGCCGAATTAGTAGCCATATTATTAGGTTCAGGTTCAAAAGAGGAAAGCGCAGTAGGATTAGCAAAACGAATTTTAGCATCCATAAATCATAATTTAAATAAATTAGGAAAACTAACTATTGCCGATTTAACCAAATTCAAAGGAATAGGAGAAGCAAAAGCAATTACCATAATTACAGCTTTAGAACTGGGCAGGCGGAGACGTTTAGAAGAAGCATTAACTTTGCCAAAAATAACTAGTAGTAAAGCAGTTTTTGAAGTAATGCAACCTTTAATAGGAGAATTACAACACGAAGAATTTTGGATATTATATTTGAATAACTCCAATAAAATAATAGAAAAAAGCCAACAAAGTAAAGGAGGTTTAACAGGAACATTAGTTGATGTTAGATTAGTGTTAAAGAAAGCTTTAGAATTAAATGTGACCGCTATTATTTTATGTCATAATCATCCTTCAGGAAAATTAAAACCAAGTAATGCAGATAAATTGCTTACCAATAAACTAAAAACAGCAAGCGAAACTATGGATATTAAAGTGCTAGATCATGTTATAATCACCGAAAATGATTACTTTAGCTTTGCTGATGAAAATTTATTGTAAAAAGGAAATATTTATTAATTTTAATCATACTATAACCATATGTTATTGGTTTATACTCATAAAATTACTCCAAGGCTAAATTATATTTTTAAGCATTTTTTTGTTAGAATTTTACAAATTCCTATCACTTTTACCACTAAAGTAGATGAATTTGTAGCGCATAATGGGCCAAAAATTACGTATTCAAAAACTCCTTTAGGTTCTGAATTTTTTATAAGAAGCCATCCTTTATTATTTGAACAAGGTATAAATGATATAGATATAACCATATCTAATTGGGATGATACTCCTTGTTTTTTCCCTACAGGAGAAAAATCGAGTATTCCGTTTGATATTTTTGCAGCTGGTTTTTATTTAATTACAAGGTTTGAAGAATATTTGCCACATGTACAAGATGAGCATGACAGGTTTCCTGCAGAGGAAAGTTTAGCCGTTAAAAATGATTTTATTGAAAAGCCAGTAATAGATATTTGGGCATATAAATTTCTAGAACTTTTAAAACAGAAATTTCCAAACTATGAATATAAGGACAAAGAATTTAAGTTGATTTCTACTATTGATGTAGATGCTGCTTTTGCATATAAACATAAAGGAATAGTTAGAACAATTGGTGGCTTTTTAAATGATATTTTTCGCTTTAGGATATTTAATTTATGGCATCGAATTTTAACTGTATTTAATTTTGAAAAAGATCCGTTTAACACTTTTAAAGAAATTTTAAAAATTAAAAAAGAACATAATGTAAATACATTGTTTTTCTTTTTAGTTGGCGATTATACTACGTACGATAAAAACATATCTTCCACTAATCTTAAATTTCAAGCGCTTATTAAATCCGTTGCAGATTATGCAAAAATAGGAATGCATCCATCTTATTTTTCTTATAAAAGTTTTGAAAAATTAAAAAAAGAAAAAACACGTTTAGAAAATATAATAAATACTCCAGTTATTTTTTCTCGTCAACATTATTTAAGGTTGAGTATTCCTGAAACCTATCAAAATTTAATAGATTTAGAAATTCAGGAAGATTTTACAATGGGTTATGCCAAAGTTGCAGGATTTAGAGCAAGTACTTGTACACCATTTTATTTTTACGATTTAGATTTTGAAATTCAAACACCGTTAAAAATTTATCCGTTAGCTTTTATGGATGGAACTTTAAAGGATCATATGAAATTAAGTAATGAAGAGAGTATCCAGAAAATAATGAAATTAAAAAGCGAAGTTAAAGAAGTAAACGGTACATTTATTTCTCTTTTTCATAATGATACTTTAAGTGAAAATAATTATTGGAAAGGTTGGAGTACTATTTATAAACTTACCGTTATTTAAGTTTGTATGATTCGGTATTTAAAAAGAAATCAATTAGATACAAAATTATACGATGCATGTATTCAAAAATCAAATAACGCTAGAATTTACGCTTATAGCTGGTATTTAGATTGTGTTGCAGATAATTGGGATGCATTAGTTTTAAATAATTATGAAGCTGTAATGCCATTGCCTTGGAGAAGGAAATATCTTATAAAATATATATACCCACCATCTTGGACACAACAATTAGGTGTTTTTTCGGAAAATAGAATTACTCAGGAATTAATGCATGATTTTATTAATGCTATTCCAAAAAAGTTCAAGAAAATTACTATACAATTTAATTCTGAAAACCAAAATAATTCTTTAAAATTAGAAGAACGGAATAATTTTATTTTAGCTTTAAACCATTCAAATGAAGCGTTAATAGGCCGATTTAATAATAATCGTAAAAGAGATTTAAATAAAGCTAAAGCTACTTCCTTAAAAATTGAAAAAGGAATAGATATAAACACTTTTTTAGATTTTTATTTAAGTGAAGATAAAAATTATACGCTAACTTTAAATCAGATTTCAACTTTAAATAACTTACTAAACAGCAAAAATAAAAGTGTTAATATTTGGGGAATTAGAAATAAAAAACAACTTGTAGCAGGTTTAGTTTGGTTAAAAGATGAACACAGAATAACCTACTTATTACCAATTGCAACTTCTAAGGCAAAAAACACTGGTTTACCAACGTTATTAGTTGCAGAATTAATACGTGAGTTTTCAAATAGTAATATGATTTTGGATTTTGAAGGATCTATGATTGAAGGTGTTGCAGATTTTTATAAAAGTTTTGGAACAACTAAAGAAGTTTATTACACTTTGTTGAAATACAATTTCTTATAAAAATAGAAAAAGAATATAAGAGATAAAATACCAGTAAACCACATTATAATTGCAGAAGTAAAAGCTGCACCTAAAATTCCATATTTAGGAATAAAATAATAATTTAAAATTATATTTAGTGCCAAAGCTAAAGTTGTTGTTACAAAATTAATGTGAGCTTTACCTATTGAAGAAAGTAAATTGCCAAAAAGACCTCGCAAAGTTAAAATTCCAGAAACACCAATAATTAAAACCATTAAGGACGAAAAATAAGCAGTGTAACTTTTATCGAAAAAGGATAAAATTACTTCACCAAATAAATAGATAATTAAAACACAAAAAGCACTTATAAGGCTAAATAATTTTATGTAATTTTTTATATAGCTTTTAATGTAGCTGCTATTATTTATTTTTTCTGTAAAATCAACAAAATCAGTAGTTATAACTACGTTCGATAAAAACAGTAAACTATAAGGAACTAACGAAACGTATTTAAAGGCAGTTACCATTTCCATATCTTTTAAAATAATTCCTATTAAAATAATATCTATAGAAATAAGTAATTGCGTAGTTACATTAGATAAACTAGCAAAAAAGCCATATCTAAAAAAATAGAAATCAATAAACGATAACTTTAAATGTTTTTTCCACGGTATATGTAGTTTCGAAATAAAAATTAAAGAGGTAATTAATGGTGTAATAATTAATGAAATAGCATAACCTAATTCATTGAAATTATAACTTAAAGTAAATACAAAAATTACTAGTAAAATATTGTAAGATAATTCAGCTAAAGAAAATAACTTATTGTTTTTTTGAAGTCTAAATTGAATTTTTATAATTTCAAATATAAAACTTGAAGTAATTATTGTGGATAAAAGGATTAAATAGAAGCTGGTTTTATGTAATTTAAAGTCTAAAAAATAGGCAGCAATAGCTAGTATAATTGTTATTGCTAAACTAATAAGTATTCCTTTTTTTAAAATGAATAGAAAAAGAGCATTTTTTTCTTCCGTAGATTTTAATTGAGAACCATATCTCAGTAAACCTTGATTCAACCCCAAACTTCCCATTGGAATTATAAAAACAATTATTTGAAAAGCATAAATTACAACTCCTAATTCTTTGTTTGGAATTAGCTGTAAAGCAATCCAAGAAGCAAAAAATGAAAGTAGACGAGAAGCAATGGTTGTAGTAAACACATAGCTACCAGAACGACTTAAAAATCCCTTAATAAAATCTATAGAATTCTTCATTTTATAAATTTATCTATCCATAATTCTGTAGAAACTAATTGCCATATTTTACGCTCATTGTTTGATTTTAAAATAAGGTCAATTTGATTATTATTAAAAATATTTCTATTTTTTAAAGTAATAATAGAGTCGTTTATTAAGCTTTTAAATTCATTTTTCATCCAATGCTCTAAAGGCAATCCTAATCCCTTTTTTTTCATAGAAAAGCAGCTTGGAGCAATATATTTTTTTGCTAACTGTTTTAAAATATATTTTTGAGTATTGTTTTTAAATTTATATTTAGTTGGTATTTTAAAAGCTGTTTCTATAAAATTATGATCGAGAAAAGGAAATCTTCCTTCAATTGAAAATTGCATTGTGCTATGGTCTACCGCTCTGGTTTGATGGTTACTTATGTATGATTTTAAATTAAAGTAACTAATGCCTTCAAAATTATCGGTAAAATTTAATTGATTGGGATTGTAGAGGTTAGCAATGGTTTTTTTAGTTGAGAAATTATTTGTATTAAATAATTTTTCTATTTCAAAATCCGTGTAATTTGTAAAATAATGAGAATAAAATTCACTTAAATTATTATAGTTTGAAATGGTTTTAGCTTTTTCAATTTTTGGATGAATATTTGGAAACAAATGTATGAGTTTTTTATTTCTTTTTAATTTTTCCCAAAATTTCAATTTATAAAAAACATCGTAGCCGCCAAACAATTCGTCTCCTCCAAGGCCATTTAGTACTACTTTTAAATTATTTTTTGAAGCCATATTTGCCAATACAAAATTAGCGGAAAGATGATGATACGGTTCTTCATAAGCAGTGGTAATATTTATTATGTTATCGATTATTTCATTAGGATTGGTATATGCTATAATATGATTTAAATTGTTTAAAACGGCAGTATCTTTTGCTTCCTTTATTTCATTATATTCTTTAAACTCTTTAAATCCTAAAGTTAAAACTTTAATATTTCTATTTATTTTTGAAGCAATTACAGACATTGTTGTAGAATCAATTCCTCCACTCATAAATGTACCAACTTCAACATCTGCATTTAATCTATATTTTATGGATTCAAACAAACTTTCATTAATTAAATCAATAGATTGTTTTTCGGTTAAACTAAAGTTTTGGTTGTTTACTGGTATTTCCCAATATTGTTTTTTTATTTTTTTGTTGGTATTTAAATCTATTTTTAAATAATGTGCTGGTTCAAGAGCAGTTATGTTTTTAAAACTGGTATTTGGTCTTTGTGCAATTGAAAATCTGAAATTTTGAGATAATCCTTCCCAATTTATTTCGGGTTTATATAATTTTGAATCTATAATTGCTTTTATGGTACTTGCAAAAACAAATTGTTCCTTGTTTTCATAAAAATAAATTGGTTTTATACCAAGTCTATCCCGTGCAACAAAAACTTCATTTTTTACTTTATCAAAAATAGCTAAAGCAAACATTCCATTAAATTTGTTTAAGGCTTCAGAATTCCATTCTTTATAAGCATTTAAAGCAACTTCAGTATCTGAATTTGAAAAAAAGGTGTAACCTAAGCTAATTAGTTCGCTTCTAATTTCTTTATAATTATAAATTTCACCATTAAGAATAATCCAATAATTTTGATTTAAATCAGACATCGGTTGATGACTTTTATTGGACAAATCAATAATTTTTAATTGTCTAAATGCAAAACCTAGTTTAAAAGGGGAAGTAGAAGCAGTGTCGATATGTTTTAAGTTTTTATAAATAGTATCATCACCAAAAAAAGGAATGGTTTTTTCCATACATAGCATATAACCTTCATCATCAGGACCTCTGTTAATCATACTTTTCGTCATTGATTTGAGGGATAACGAGTTTGGATTAGGATAGTTCTTATTTATTATTCCTGCAATACCACACATTAATTATTAAGTTTTAAGGATTGTAGATATAAATTAGTAAAGGAGCTACTTATGGCATTAATTCCAAAATGTTCTTCTGCATAGTTATGCATTTGGTTTTTATCTATATTTATTTCTCTATTGTATATTTTTAAGATGGATTTTTCTAAATTACTTTCATCTTTTGGATTAATTAAATATCCAAAATTTTCAGGGAAGAATTCTTTTATTCCTCCAACATTTGTTGAAACAACAGGAGTTCCACAGGCAAAGGATTCTAAAATCACACAAGGTAAATTTTCATAATTACTAAATAAGATAAAAACATTCGATTTTTTTAAATAATTAGCAACTTCTATATGTGGTAAAAAATCAACAATATTGATGTTTTTAATTTTTAATTTTTTAACTAATTGCTTGTATTTGTTAGCGTTTTTCCCAATTAAATTAAACTCCAAATTTGGTATTTTTAATTGTACTTGTGAAATTACATTTAGTATTCCAGATACATTTTTTATACTGTCATCCATATCTGAAATATGAGATATTACAAATTTATTGGGGTTACTATTTCCGGTGTTAAAAATAGCATTATTTATAACATTTGGAACAGGAAAATAATTTCCATTTAAACCGAAATTTATCATGGACTTTTTTAAGTTTTCTGTTACGGGGCACATAAACGAAGCGTTTTTTATAATTAATTTAGTTGCTATTTTTCGTATCCAACCTATAGATTTGTTTAAAGGAAATTGATAATCACTCCAATGTTCGCTAATTAGGTATGGTTTATGTGAAACCCACTTTAAATAAAGCGCCACTAAACCAACCGGATAGGTAATGTTTACATGAACCAAATCTACATTTTCAATTTCTTTTATAGCAGCTAAATAAGCTTTTAAAAAACGTAATAATTTTAATAACTTGTTATTATATTTTGGCAAATAAACAAGTTTTGTTGTTACATCATTTGTTTTGGTATTAAAATATTCAGGTTGTTTTATAGTAGAATCTGTAACTACATGAATTACAGTAACGTTATGTTTTGTAGCAACGGCTTCTGCATGTCGTTGAACAAAATCACCATTAGTTGGGAAAACCCTTGAAGGATACCAGCTGCTTAAAAAAAGTATATGTAGTTTTTTATCCAAGAATTAAATAGATGTTATAATAGCAAATATAAACAGATAAAAACTATTTTATATCTAGATTAAATTTATAATTTTAAAGCATGAATATAAAACACATCTTTTTTGATTTAGATCACACACTTTGGGATTTTGAAACTAACTCTGATATTGCTTTTCAAACCATATTTGAAAAACATAAATTACCTGTTAATTTAGATAAATTTTTAAATTATTACAGAGGTATAAATCAGGAATACTGGAAACTATATCGTGAAGAAAAAATAACCAAATCGGACTTGAGAATAGGTAGATTAAAAGATACTTTTTCAAAAATTAAAGTAACTGTTTCGGATGAATTAATTGATAATTTATCGGTAGATTATATAAAAGTTTTACCTAATAATAATGAACTGTTTGATGGTGCTATTGAAATCTTAAATTATTTAAGTCCAAAATATAATTTACATATTATAACTAACGGATTTAATGAGGTACAATACAAAAAATTAGAAAATTCAGGATTAAGCAGTTATTTTGATCAAATTATTACCTCTGAAGATGCTGGAGTTAAAAAACCAAATCCAATTATTTTTAATTTTGCTTTAAACAAAGCATCTGCATCTTCAAAAGAATCTATAATGATTGGTGATAATTATGAAGCAGATGTTATGGGAGCAATTAATAATGGTATTGATGCCATATATTTTAATTCAAAAAATGAACAGGTATCACATACAATAAAGAGTATTAATACGTTATTACAATTAAAGCGGTATTTATAAACTAAATTAAATCATGTAAGTTTACCATTATGAACCCCAAATATTACATAACTATTTTATCCATTTTAATAACTTTAACAAGTTGTACTAAAGAGGTTGATTTTAATCAAATTGACGATGCTAATATTCATGCTGTTTACACATCTACTTTAATTTATGCAGATTTTACTGCGGATAAATTTTTAGATAACAGCAATAATGAAATAACTTATTCAACAGATTTAATTGAAGCACCAATTGATAAAACGGCTATCAAATATCTTGAAAAAGTTGAATTTACTTTAATTATTACAAACTCCTTTAATAGACAATTTGATTTTAATTTCAATTTTTTTGATGATGCAGGCCAATTAATTTATACACTTCAACCAACGGTAGTAGTAGCACCAAATTCAGGTGAAACTACTTATACTTTAGAAATTCCAACAGAAGATATTAGTGTTTTAGAAAACACACGTTTTTTTGGTTTTTTAGTAAAATTAGAACCTAGTTCAGATGGAAGTACATTGGATGGAACCGAAACTGCGAATTTAAACCTAAAATCATCCGTTAAATTATTTTATAACTACAGAAAAATATGAGAAAAATAATTTATCTGTTTTTATTTATAAGCTTGCAAAGTATTGCTCAAAACAAGCAAGTACTTTACGATTTTAATAATTTACCACAAACCTTACTATTAAATCCTGGAGCTGAAGTTTATAATCAATTTCATATTGGATTTCCATTACTTTCACAAGTGTCTTTTCAAGGTGGATTTACTGGTTTTACCACCTATGATATTTTTGCAAATGACGGAGTTCCTATTAATGATAAAATTAGAAAAGCAGTTAATAAATACGGAAAGGCTGAATTTTTGGAGACAAATCAACAATTAGAAATAATAAATGCCGGATTTCGATTAAAAAATAATGATTATTTATCCTTTGGATTTTATGAAGAATTTAATGCTTTAGCAAAAATTCCACGTGATTTAGTGGATTTGTTTTATGAAGGAAATTCAGTTATAGGTCGTCATTATTCTATTAAAAAAATGGCTGCAAGAGCAGAATTATTGAGCGTTTTACATGTTGGATTATCCAAAAAAATAAATAAAAAATGGCAAGTAGGAGGGCGGTTTAAAATATATTCCAGCGTGTTTAATGCAAATTCTAAACAGAATTCAGGAGAATTATATTTAGAAAATGGAACAAACAATATTTACAAACAACATATTGATAATGTTAATTTTTTAATGCAAACTTCAGGAGTGTTTTTTGATAATACAGACGTAATAACACAATCCTATATTCAAAATAAACTATTATTTGGAGGTAATTTAGGAGTTGGTATAGATGTTGGTTTTACGTATCATCCAAAAAAACATTGGACTATTACAGGAAGTATATTAGATTTTGGATTTATAAATTATAAACAAAATGTAGAATCGTATAGCGTAAAAGGATCTTATGAAGTAGAAGGTATTCAATTAAATTTTGATCCAGCAAATCCTGAAATTTATTGGCAAAATTTAAAAGATGATTTTAATAATCAGGTAGTTTTAGATACTATCTACACCAAATATTCTTCTTTACGACCAGTAAAATTAAACGGTAGTATTGCTTATGCTTTTGGCAGACCTTATTATGATGATTGCCATTTTTCAAAAGAATTAGATACTTATACAGATAAAATGGGTTTGCAACTATTTTCTAAAGTTGGTGCTGTACATTCTTATTTAGCTGCAACTTTGTTTTATGAAAAAAGAATAAATAAATATTTACAAACTAAAATTACTTACACTGCCGATCCTTTTTCATTTACCAATATTGGTTTAGGTATTTCTACTCATTTTAAAGCATTTAATATGTATTTAGCAGCAGATAATTTAATAAGTCTTTCCAATGTTTATAATGCAAAAAGTGCTAATATACAATTAGGGATCAACTTTATATTTAATAAGAAAAATTAGTACTTTTACTAAAAACCTATCCAATGAAAAAAATAATCATTATAATTACCATATTCTTTACAACGTTTAGTTTTTCACAAAGTAAATTAAATAACTACAAATATATATTAGTTCCAAATCAATTTGAATTTCAACGATCGCCTGATATACATCAAATAAATTCTTTAACTAAATTTTTATTTAATAAAGCTGGTTTTACCACTTTTTTAACCAATGAATCTTTTCCAGAGGATTTAGCAAAAAACAGGTGTAAAGCTTTAACTACTCGTATAATAAATAACCCTAATATATTTAGTACTAGAGTTACTATTGAATTATTAGATTGTAATAATAATATAGTTTTTACAACTCGTCAGGGAAAATCAAGATTAAAAGATTATAGAAAAGCATATAATGAAGCAATTAGAGCAGCTTTTAGAGATATTGAAAATGTAAATTATAACTATAAACCACTTCCTAAACCAGAAATAAAAGTAAAAGTTAAGGAAAATAGATTAGTTTCAAAAGACGTAATTAAAGATAATACGCCTCCAAAAGTGATTGTAAAAAAAGAAAAAGGTAAACTTAAAAAATTAGTTAGTTCAAGTGTTAGTACTAAAGAAATATTAGGTAAATACCAAATTGGAGATTATGGCATTTGTACTATTATTAAAGATAATAAAAATTTTAAAATACTTAGTGGCGATGAAAATTTTGAAATTGCAAAAGTGTATAAAACTTCACAACCAAATATGTTTATAGTTAAATGGGTGGCTTATAAACAACCGCAACTAATGCAATTAACTAAACACGGAAATATAAAAATAGATACTGTAACAGAGGTAAAAGAATACAACCGAATAAACTAATAATTGTATTTATCTAACCATCGTTTTTTTAAAAAATCACGCATTGAATTTTCTCTGCTATTATTTCCTGGTTCAAATAATTTAGTAGAAATAATTTCATCTGGTAAAAATTCTTGTTCCGCAAAATTGTTTTTAAAACTATGCGCATATTTATAATCCTTACCATAATCTAATTCTTTCATTAATTTGGTAGGTGCGTTTCTTAAATGTAGTGGAACGGATAAATCTCCGGTTTCCTTAACTAATTGTTGCGCATTTTTAATAGCTTCATAACTAGCATTACTTTTTGGAGAACTAGCTAAATAAATAGCACATTGGCTTAAAATAATTCGTGATTCTGGAAAACCAATTGTGGTAACTGCCTGAAACGTATTATTTGCCATAATTAAAGCTGTTGGATTTGCATTTCCAATATCTTCAGAAGCTAAAATTAACATTCTTCTGGCAATAAATTTAACATCTTCGCCACCTTCAATCATTCTAGCTAACCAATAAACTGCAGCATTTGGATCACTTCCTCGAATTGATTTTATAAATGCTGAAATAATATCATAGTGCTGCTCTCCAACTTTATCATATAAAACAGTATTTTTTTGAATTTTAGATAATACTAAATCGTTGGTAATTATAATAGGTTCATCTTCTGAATTTACTACTAATTCAAAAATATTTAATAATTTTCTGGCATCACCGCCCGAAATTCTAAGCAAAGCTTCAGATTCTTTTATGGTAATATCTTTTGATGCAATAAAAGCATCTTCTTTTAAAGCACGTTGTAATAAAAGTTCTAAATCTGTTTTTGTAAAAGCGTTTAATATATATACCTGACAACGTGATAATAATGCAGGAATTACTTCAAAACTAGGATTTTCAGTAGTTGCACCAATTAAAGTAACCCAACCTTTTTCAACGGCACCTAAAAGTGAATCTTGTTGTGATTTACTAAATCTATGAATTTCATCAATAAATAAAATTGGATTTTTAGTGGTAAATAAACCATCATTTTGTTTAGCGCTATTAATTACATCTCTAACATCTTTAACGCCGCTGCTAATGGCACTTAACGTATAAAAAGGTCGGTTAGATTCTTTAGCAATTATGTTAGCTAACGTGGTTTTGCCAATTCCAGGAGGCCCCCAAAATATTAAGGAAGGAATAATACCTCGTTTAATATGCTGTGTAAGTGAACCTTCAGCACCAACTAAATGTTGCTGGCTTATATAATCTTCTAAAACTTTAGGTCTAATTCGTTCTGCTAAAGGTGCTTTCATAGTGTAAAAATACGAATAAAAATAAATTTTAAAGCATTCCATTTGTAGTAAGAAGTTCTTTGATTTTTTTATATCAAAAAAATGGAGATTAAATCATGTCAATTTGTATTTTTATACAATGAAAAATAGAAAAGCTAAAATAGATAGATTTACATTAGGTATTCCAATTTCGGTTTTAGTTATTATTTGGGGAGTTTATTTTATAGAAATTAATTATGGATATAATTTTAATAAATATGGTATATACCCAAAAACCTTTAAAGGATTAAGAGGCATATTTTTCTCCCCATTTATTCATGGTTCTGTTTCTCATATATTTAATAATAGTATTCCGTTAGCTGTTATGCTTGGAAGTTTGTATTTTTTTTATAAAAAAATTGCTACAAAAGTATTATTAATAGGAGTTTTACTTACAGGGTTATTGACTTGGTCGTTTGCACGACCAGCATATCATATTGGAGCTAGTGGCGTAGTATATTTCTTAGTTAGTTTTGTTTTTTTTAGTGGAATATTTAGAAAATATTATAGATTAATTGCACTTTCATTAGCAGTAGTTTTTTTATACGGAAGTATGATTTGGTATGTTTTTCCTATAGAAGAAAAAATTTCTTGGGAAGGACATTTGTCTGGATTTTTAATAGGATTTTTATTTGCTTATATTTTTAGAAAGCAAGGGCCACAACCAGAACAGTTTGTTTTTTCAGAAAACGAAGCTTTTGAAAAACATTTTGATGAAGATGGTAATTTTATTCAAAATATTGAAACTATTGATGAGGAACAAAAAGAACCTTAGAAATACAAAAAAGCTCCTTTGTAAATAAAATTTTCTCCTTAGAAAAATAAAAAAGCTCCTTAGTAAATTAAAAAAGTAACGGTGCTTTTTTTAACTTTTAACTGTTTAACCGCTGTCTTGTCACTTCATATAAAAATGCACCGCAAGCTACGGAAACATTTAAAGATTCTATTTCACCTAATAAAGGTAGCTTTGCTTTATGATTTACTAATTTTAAAATAGATGGATGGATTCCTCTATCTTCAGAACCCATTATTATAGCAGTAGGAATTTTTAAATCTATGTCAAAAATTAAATCGTCTGTTTTTTCAGTAGCAGCTACTAATTGAATATCGGCTGATTGGAATTGAAAAATAGCATCTTTAATATGATCTACTTTGCAAATAGGTACTTTAAAAGCAGCACCTGCAGATGTTTTAATGGTATCAGCACTAATTGGAGCGTTACCATGGTTTGGAATTATAATTCCATCAACTCCTGTACATTCTGCGGTTCTAATTATAGCGCCAAAATTTCTTACATCTGAAATTCTATCTAGTAACAAAAATAGAGGAGTAGTGGTTTTGTTTAACGTAGAAGTAATTAAATCGTCTAATTCCACAAATTCAATTGGTGAAATTTGAGCAACAACACCTTGGTGATTACTGTATTTTGAAAGCCTGTCTAATTTTTCTACAGGAACATAACTTATAGCAATTGCTTCTTTTTTTAGAATGGTATTTAATTCTGAGAACAAATGACCACTTAAACCTTTTTGTAAATAAACCTTACTAATTGTTTTTCCTGCATTTATAGCTTCTATAATTGCTCTAATACCAAATATTTTTGAAACCTCGTTTTCCATACTGCAAAGGTACTAATTATGTGGTATGATTTTTGTAACTTGTTACAATTAATATTAAAATTAAGAATATGTTTAAAAAAATTGTTTTTTTTGTGGCGTTATTGCCTTTGTTTTCATTAGCTCAAAGAAGGGTTGAAGTTCCTTCACAGTATGTAAATAATAACTCACTATCTGTATTTGATAAAAATATTAAATATCAAGGGAGTCCATATTTGGATAAAGAATTTATTTTAGGAAAAGTTATTTTAAATAATTCTAAAATAATAAATACAGGATTAAGATATAATGCTTATTCTGATAATTTTGAGTTTTATAATAAAGATGTAATAATGTCTTTGTCAAAAATTGATGGCACAAAAATTATATTAACTGGAAAAACTTTTGTGTTAAGAAGTTTAAAATCTGAAAATTCAACATCTAAAAATTATTATCAAGAATTAACAGAAAATGGACGTTTGAGGTTATATAAAAAGTATTATAAAAAATTTGTAGAAGCTAAAAAATCAAAAAGTAGTTATGGTTCAGATAAACCAGCAAAATTTGAATTAATTACATCTTATTTTTTTGAAAAATCAGGAAGTAAAGATTTAGAGTTATTTAAATTAAAAAAGAAAGATATATTGTTGTTAATGAAAGATAAGAGCTCAGATATTAAAAAGTATTTAAAAAATGAAAAATTAAAACTTTCCAAGGAACAAGATCTTGTTAAATTATTTGATTATTATAATTCTTTATAAAAATTATCTAATAAAAAAAAACACCTGTTTAAAACAGGTGTTTTTTTTTGTAACTTAAAAATCACAAGAATTAAAAGGGATTGGACCTTCAGCTGGTGGATCAACGTAATCGTTTGGATTTCCATCAGAGGCTATTAATATATCGTCTGGAGTGTAAATTTCATAATAAGTTTCTTCAGGATAACTTCCTGCAGTATATGAAAATGTTAATGTGTCTGTTCCTTCTGGAACATTAACATATAGATTATCATCATAAAATGTAGGACCATAATTAACTCCAACATCCCACCAACTTGGTAAAGCAACATTTTGTGAAACACCATCAATTGTAACGGTTAAATGTGAGCCTTGCCAGCCATCTCCATAAACATCAATTAAATGAAATCTATAATCTCCAGCCATAATAGGGCATTTTCTATATAGTTCAACGTTTAAAGTTCCTGTATCTATAGTAGAGGAAATATTTGAAAGCCCTGTAAGTTTTACAGTTAAAAATGTACTTCCATTTTCAGGTAAATAATCATAATTACTAGTTATTGTAACTTTTCCAGAATAGCTCCCTGCAGGTATTACTAAATCACTAATGGTATACTGGTCAGGAGTTGCAGAAACTTTTTCAGGATCTGTTTGTGGAACTACTTCAATAGTTATTTCTCTATCAACGTCAGAAACAGTTGTTACTAAAACATTAATATCAGTTGAAGTACCTTCAGCTGGTGTTGCTAATGTAGCAGAGGTACTAGTAAATTGGATCATAGTTTGCCCATTTATATTGTCAAATACAATAAGCTCATCTTTTTTGTCGCATGAAGAGGTAACTAATATAACAGCTACCATAAGCGATAATAATTTTAGATATTTATTCATAATCTTATTTTTTGTTAATTAATACCCTGGATTTTGTTGTACATTAGGATTTGCATCCGATTCAATAATAGGAATTGGTAATGTAAATCTATAATCAGAATCAGATATAGAACAAGCACCATTAATAGCACAATCAATAGGATCTCTGTCAACACTTCTATTGGCTCTAGCTCCTAATCGTTTTAAATCTTTATAACGTTGACCTTCAAAGCAAAACTCTATACGTCTTTCATCTAAAATTGCCCCAAATGCTTCTTCTTTACTTGCATAAACAGGTAATGGTTGAGCAGATCCAAATCTTGCATCTCTTAATTTTTTGATTAGACTTGCAGCTCCTGTTAAGTCATTAGCATCTGTTAATGCTTCTGCTTTTATTAATAACATCTCAGAGGATCTAAAAACTTTTAAATCATTCATCAATGGTTGTCCACTTTTACCAGGATATTTTCGTATAACTAAAATATCTGCAACTGGATCATTATTTGTGTCATAATTTGGATCTATTACGGATGATGGATCAATATTTACTGTATATCTTACATCTGTTGGATCTAACATATTAAATAATGATCTACCCATTTCAAAATATGGAGATCCATCTTTTGTAGCGCTAATAAAAGCAAAATTAGCACCTGCCCAGCCTCCAGCAAAAGCACTACCAGTTGTTCCTTGTCCATCATAATTATCTCCAACTGATCTAGTCAATTTAAAAATAACTTCAGTGTTATCTGTGTCTTGAAACATTGCAATATATTGCCCTTGATCAGCAATTGGATATTTTGCTAATAAATCTGATGCATAAGTGTTAGCAGCAGTATAATTTTGTCTGTAAGCTGCCATTCTAGCTCTTAAAGCGGTTACAAAATCTTTACTTACAAAGGTTGTACTTGCCTGAGTTGAAAGTAATGCATCTGCTTGATCTAAATCTGTATTTATTAATGTATAAAATTCTCCATTAGTACTTCTAGGTAAGTTTTGATCAATTGTAGGAACAAAATCAACTAAAATAGCTGCTAATGCACTATCATCAGTATAGTCTGTAGAAAAATAAGATAATAATTGAAAATGTGCATAAGCTCTTAAGGCATATAATTGCCCTAATACATTGTTATAGTTACTTTGTTCTGATGCATCTGGTGTTATTAATGTAGCAGCATCAATTACTCGATTAACAGAGTTAAGCGCGTCGTAATAATTATTCCAGAATGTTACCGGAGCATCACTACCTGAGTTTAATACAAAGCCATAAGTTCCATCACTTAATCCTTGTCCTCCATTATCGTATCCGATGGAAAGTTCATCAGTAAATAGTGCATTAAACTGAATTTGAGGAGTAAGATCAAATTGGTCATAACTACTCAATAATCCAAGTTGCAAATCTGAAACAGTTTTAAAAGCTTGTTCAGCCCCTAAACGTCCAGGTTGTTGAATATCAATAGCATCATTACATCCTGCCAATGAGAAGATAAAGAATGCTAAAAGAAATATTTTATTTATGTTTTTCATTATAATATTTTTTAATTAATTTTTTTAGAATCCAAGTTCAACACCAAATGATACTATTTTTGGAGTAGGGTATAGTCTTGAGCCATTATCTTGAGCTTCAGCATCAAATCCTCTCCATTTGCTAATTGTAAATAAATTTTCGGCGTTGGTGAAAATTTTAATTTTCGAAAATCCTGTATTTTTCAAAAATTTGCTAGGTACATTATAGCCAAAATTAACAAAACGTAAGCGTAAGTAATCTGCATTTGTTAAATATCTTGTTCCATCAAACGATCTATTACTTGCTGTAAGTGATGGAATATCTGTAACTCTATTAGTAGGAGTCCAAGCTCTTAACAAATCAGTACTTGATCTAAATTGTCCAACATCATCAGGAGATTGAAAACCAGATAAATCATAGTCATATCTATCCACACCAATAATATAGTTAAATTGAGTACTTAAATAAAATCCTTTATAACTAGCGTTAAAACCAAAACTACCTTGATAGTCTGGGAAAATATTTTTATTTAACCAAACTCTATCTGTATCCACATTTGGATGTTCAGTTAGGTTACCATCAGCAGTTAAAAAAAGTAGATTACCATTTGCTGGGTTAACACCTGCATATCTGTAATCATAGTACTCAAATAATTTACCGCCAATTCTACCAGTTCCAATTAATTCTTGTTGATCTCCAGGTAATTTTGTAAGTTCAGTTTTGTTAAAGTTTCCAACAAGACTTAAATCTAATTTCAGACCATCATTATTTCCTTGTAAAAGAGTATAATTTAAAACTAAATCTACCCCTTTATTTTGTAATTCACCAACATTTGCACTCAAAGAATTTACACTATTAATTGCTGAAACAGGTTTAGCTTGAAATAAGTTTGATGTAGTTTTAAGATAACCATCAATACTACCTCTAAGTCTTCTATTAAAAACCGAAAAATCGATACCAATGTTACTAGCAGTTACAGTTTCCCACTCTAAAGTAGTATTACCTATTTGAGCAAGGAAAAGTGAGTTAGCACCACCATAACCTGTTCCTGTTGCATAAAGGTCACGTGTTAAATCTGCACCAGAAAAGTCATCCCCTCCAGTAATATTTTGATTACCACCAACACCATAAGAACCTCTTAATTTTAATACGTCAAATGCTGAATCAGCCATAAATGGTTCGTTACTAATATTCCATCTTGCAGCAATAGAATAAAAAGTACCCCATTTATTACTTTGTGCAAATCGGTAGGAGGCATCCCTTCTTATTGTTGCTGTTAAACCATATTTAGAGTCATAATCATAATCAGCTTGACTAAAGTATGAAAATAAACCAGCATTTAAAATATTTGCATTTGCTGTATCCGCAAAATAGTCATTTGTTGCATTATCAGAAACAAAAGCAGATCCATCTCCAGGATAAAAAGTTGAAGGGTTTAATCCTTCTTCTCTATAACCAAATGTTCTGTAATGTGCTTTGAAGTATTCTGTATATACACCAACATTTATGGTGTTTTTACCAAATTCTTTATTGTAATTTAATGAAGTAACTTGGTTAAAAGTAAATCTTCTTGTACTTTGTTGATCCTGAAAACCAGGAGTAGTATTGCCAGTTTGGGCAAATAATAAAGCATTAAATGAAGTAGGGCCTTCTGCTCTGGTTAAACTTTCATCAAGCATATCAGCAGTTAAAACAACTTTCGCTGTAATATCATTTGTAACTTTGTAGCTAGCATTTAAGCTACCAACTAACCTAATTTCGTCTAATTTTCTAGTATAGGTGTTTAATCTATCCATTAAAAAGTATGGTGTGTTACTAAATGATAGAGGAGATAAGTAATCTGCTCCATTTCCTGTAAAATCATCTGGAGATAAATAAGGTACAGATTCGTAAGCCCCTAATATAAAGTTTCTATTTATAGCACCTGAACCTATACTATTTGGTTCATTAGATGTTGAATAGTTTATAGATAAGTTTAACCCATAGTTAAATTTATCATTAGTGCTTTTTCCACTTGTATTGCTTCTTATATTAAATCGTTTTAAATCACTTTCTTTTAAAATACCTTTTTGGTCAAAGAAACCTAAAGAAACATAAGAGGATAAATTTTCACCCCCACCAGATAAAGTTAAATTATGGCTTTGTGTTTGGGCTGTTCTAAAAAAGAAATCATACCAATTTGAAGTAGCGTAAGTTTGTATTTCAGCATCTGTTAATGTAGCTCCTAACCCAAGCCCAAGTTGTTTTTCAAGGGTTAATTGTTGTTGAGAGTCCATTAATTTATAATCATTTTTCTGTAAAGTTGATAAACTTGTAAATCCATTATAACTAATTTTTAATCCAGTATTATAATGTCCTCCTTTAGTTTTTATAATAATAACACCATTAGCCCCTCTGTTACCATAAATAGCAGTTGCACCAGCATCTTTTAAAACAGAAATAGATTCAATTTCATTTGGATTTAAACTTTTAAAGTTATCCTGATTGATAGGAGCTCCATCCATAATAAATAGAGGTTCAGTATCCCCGTTTATAGAGTTTATACCTCTTAAATGGATAGTAGAATTTGCACCAGGTTGACCACTTGATGTAGAAATATCTAAACCAGCAACTTGCCCAGAAAGTGTTTGAACTACACTTGGATTTGGACGATCATTTATTGTTTCATTACTGATTGTTATTGAAGCGATACTTGATTTAGTTTTAGTAGTGTTTCTATAACCAGTAACAACTACTTCACTTAATAAGTTTTCACTTTTTAGTTGAACATCAATTGTATTAGAAGTTCCAACTGTTTTTTCAGTGTTGGTCATACCAACATAACTAAATACTATTACATCTCCAACAGATGCTTTTAGCGTATAATTTCCGTCAAAATCTGTTTGAGTACCATTATTAGTACCTTTAATAATGACATTTACACCAGGTAATGGACCGCCTTCATCTGAAACCGTACCTGTAATTGTTTTTTGCTGTGCAAAACTAACTTGCACTAATAACACTAACAAAAGTGTTAAAAAACCTTTAAACCATGTTTTCATATTAAAATTTGTTTGAATTAATTTTTGCACTAAAATCTTAAATTATTCTTAAAAAACCTAATTTTTGGTTAAATTAATGTTAATTTAAATTAGTGCTTTTATTTAAGATGATTTTATTTTTGATGCGTTGCGTTTAAAAATGAAAAAAGAATAGTTACTAAATAAAAAAAGAGTGGTAATTACCACTCTTTTTTAAAATATATGTGTTTATATATTAGTTATCCCAGAATAGAGGAGTATCTAAATTATCACCTCCAATATTGGAAGCAGCAGCAGCATAATTTGTTGCATTTAAGGTTTGTTCAACTACTGGGTATGTCAATCTTAAAGGAACTGGTAATCCAGATCCAACAGCAACATTTAATGTTGGGTAATTTAAAAATCTCCATTGTGTCCAAGCAGCAAAACCTCTACCATATAATGCAAACCAAACTTGGTTTCCTATTGTTTCTTGCCAAGAAGGTGTAGCAGTTGTATATGCAACACTTGATTGAGCTAAGTAAGTTGAAGCTTCAGCAGCTGTTCCACCCCATTCTTCAATAGAAGCGGTTACTCCATTATTGTAATATGTTTCAGCTGTACCAGTTGTTAAAAGTCCCATTTCAACAGCTTCTGCTTTTAAAAATTCAGTTTCAGCAAAACTGAAGATTGTACCAGCAAATGTAGGTTCTTCAAGTGTAGGACCTATATGAGTGTATGAATTGAAAGAATTGTTGTCTCCATAAGGACCTCCAGTATATGGAACAATATTATCATCTAGAAAAACAGAAGTTCTAGGGTCATTTAAAGGAACAATTTTATCAACAAAAGTATCAGCTACAACAAAATCTGAACGGCCACTTTGTACTAAATCTACCCAAAGTGGGTTAGTATTTGGTGTAGTAGGTAAATATTCTAATGTTGCATTATCTGCATTAGATGTAAATGTATCTGCAGCAGCAGCACTAACTGTTGCGGCATCTCCCATCATAACACCAAATTGTAATTTTAATGCATTTCCAAATTTTATCCAGTTAGTTACATTTCCACTATAAAACAAGTCAGCACTTCCCATTCCGTCAAAACTAGGATCTAAATTTGCAATAGCAGCATTTAAACGAGATAATAAATCTGCATAAATAGTAGCTGCATCATCATAAACAGGATTTACATTGTCTATATCAAGAGCTTCAGTATAAGGAATATCTCCGAAGGTATCCACCAAAACTTTATAAGTATAAACATTCATTATTTCAATCATAGCTTGTTTATTGACTGTAATTTGTGGATCAGCTAGTGGATCAACATCTGCAGCAATATTTGTAGAGGCTTCTTTAAGATCTTTTAGTACATCTCTATAAAGTGCATTCCATTGGTTACGAGGTATAGCTCTACCTTGATCGTAGTTAGCTTCGTCTGTATATGTAGTTTCTGTCCAGTACTGTGCAAACATTTTATAATTATTTAAGTTTACATTAGTACTTTGCATAAAGTCTACAAAGTTCTTTTGTGCGTTAGAGAACAAGGTTTCCCCTGGTGCAACTACAGCATTTTTAGTGTCAACATTCAAGTTAGTCAAATCTGACGAACATGAAAATGTAACAACTAGCGTTAATATAAAAATTAGTTTTTTCATTTGTTTCATTAATTAAAATTGTAATTTAACGTTAAATCCTACATCTTTAGTAGTTGGCATTACACCACTTTGATATCCTTGTAAATTACCTGAACTTAATCCAGATTCTGGGTCAGCATAAGGTAAGTTTTTGTGTATAATCCATAAGTTGGATCCTGTTAAAGAGAATTGAACTGATTTAAAGAATGATTTTTCAAGCATTTTACTTGGTAAATTATAAGTTAAAGCAACTTCTCTTAATTTTATGTAAGAAGCATCATAAACATGTAATGCATTTGGAGCTCTACCCCAACCTAAAGCATTTCCATAATAGTCATATCTACCAGGAATAGTATTAACAGAACCATCTGCTTGAACACCATCTAAGATTAAACCACCACCATTTGCGATAGTATTACGAATAGGATTTCCTAAAGAATTTAAACCAACAGAGCTAGCATATATACCAGTTCCTTCTCCATACCAGTGGTCAAGAGAGAATAAACTTCCACCTTTTTGAATATCAATTAAGAAACTTAAGGATAAGTTTTTGTATTTAAAACTGTTACTAATACCAGCATTGTAATCTGGATTAACATTACCGATGTTTTCAGCAGAACCAGCAGAAACTTCATAATATCCTGATGAGTTAATAACACGTTTACCATTTAAATAAACAAAATCTGTACCTTTAAGGATTCCGTAAGGTTGACCAACAGTAGCATTTAAAGTAACATTTCCTTGGAAACTACCTAATTGTAGGTTGTCTACACCATCAAATAATGATAATACTTTGTTACGGTTTCTTGAGAAATTAATACTCATATCCCAAGAGAAATTATCTGTTTGTACTGGAGTAGCATTTAAGCTTAACTCAATACCTTTATTTTCTACTTCACCAGCATTTACATATTTATTTGTATAACCAGTAGCACCAGTTATGGCAACAGGCATAATTTGATTTTTTGTATTTGTTTTATAGTATGAAAAATCAAATCCAACTCTGTTTTTTAAGAATTTCATTTGTAAACCTGCCTCCAAACTTGATGTTCTTTCAGGTTTTAAGTTAGGATTTCTTTTAGTACTTGAAACAGAATAAAGAGTTTGTGTACCAAAAATGTCAGGTTTTGCGTATGTGTCTATTAAACTATTAAATGGAGCATCATTACCAACTTCAGCATAGTTTAATCTTACTTTACCAAAAGATAACCAATCTGCTTCAATTAATTTAGAGAATACTAAACTTGAAGAAATTCCAGAATAAAAATAACTGTTATTACTAGAAGGTAAAGTAGAAGAAATATCATTTCTTCCTGTTAAATCTAAAAATAAGAAATCTTTATATCCAAAGGATAAGTTAGCATAATAACCATTAACACCCATTCTAGCAGCATATTCTTGCGGTGCAGAAATACCACTTTTTGAATTTGATAATGAGTATAATCTAGGAACTACTAAACCACCATTAGTAGAAGCATAAATAGAATTTATTACGTTACGTCTAATATTAGCTCCTAAAACACCTTTTAAGTTTATGTTATCAGTTAAATCTTTATCTAAATTTAACATAAAATCATAGTTGAATTCTGAGAAATCTCTATTGAAACGTGTATATTGAGATGGATTTAAACTTCCAACAGCAATTCTAGTTTCTTGCATTTCATTATAGGTATCGACAGATACTCTACCATAAGCGCTTAACCAATCGGTTAATTTATAATTTAATGATACATTACCAATAAAACGAGATCTTCCGTCATTTTCATAATTTTCATAACGTACCCAATATGGGTTATCCCAATATATTGGAGTTAAATCAGTTGGTGAATGATAATTCCAAGTAACATTTCTTCTTGTTGAAAAATATGCATCTTTTAATTGTTGAATATCCACATTTACTTGAAACCATTGTCTAAAACTTGTTAAAATATTATCACTATAACCAGTTAAGTTTCTACCAACTGCTTTAGTTTTAATATAGTTAGCAGAACCTGCTACAGTTAATTTATCATTTAAATCAAATGAACCTGTAAAACTAAAGTTATCTTTTCCTAAAGATGCATTAGGCATTATACCATTTTGATCAAAATTAGTATAAGAAAAACGATAATTTCCATTTTCAGTATTTCCGTTAATACTTAAAGTATTTACAGCTGTTACAGCAGTGTTAAAGAATGTGCTTGGACCATTTTTTGCTGCTACCCAAGGAGTAGCTTGTTGGTATAATGGAGAAGCTGGATCAAGAGAATTCCATTGATACACTAATAAGTTTGGATCAAATGCTTGACCATATGAAGCATCCTCTGTTAAAGGAGTTACAAGGTCTAAAATACCATCTCCATTTACATCATAATCTTCAAAAGCTCCAGTTGAACCATAATAATAGTTACTGTAACCAGCTCCATATTGATTTTGATATTTAGGGAACGTAGATTTGTCAATTGTACCTGTAGTTAAACTACTATTTACAGTTATACTAAATTTTTGACCATTTTTTGCTCCTTTTTTTGTAGTAATCATAACTACACCATTTGCAGCTCTTGAACCATATAATGCAGATGCAGCAGCTCCTTTTAATACGTTAACTGACTCAATATCATCAGGATTAATATCTGATGCGGCATTACCGAAGTCATATCCTCCTCTAGCAGTATTTTGTCCGGCAGCATTGGTGTTAGAGTTATCTACAGGTACTCCATCAATTACGAAAAGAGCTTGGTTATTACCAGTTAAAGAAGTAATCCCACGGATAACTACGTTTGTTGATCCACCCATGTTTGTAGATCTTTTAATTTGAATACCAGCAACTTTACCAGATAAACCATCCACAAAATTATTTTGTTTTGCGGTGTTAATATCGTCACCAGATACTTTTTGTGTAGAATAACCTAATGATTTTTCATCACGCTTAATACCTAATGCAGTTACTACAACTTCATCAAGCATTTGAGCATTTTCAACCATAGTTACATTAATAGAGTTTGATGCACCAACCACTTTATCAACTTTAGTCATACCTACAAAACTAAATTGTAAAGTAGAACCAACCGTCGCTTTGATTGAATAATTACCATCAAAATCTGTTTGAGTACCAGTTTTGGTACCTTTAACTAAAACAGTTACACCTGGTAGCGGCCCGTTTGCATCGGAAACAACTCCAGTAACTGTTTTTTCTTGTGCAAAAGCAACTTGCACTAATAACGCTAAGATTAACGTTAAAAAACCATTAAACTTTGTTTTCATTATATAATTATTTGAATTAATTAGCCCAAAAATCTTAATAATTTGTTAATATTCCAAACTTTTTAGTGTTAAACTGATAAGGAGAGGCAAAAATTATCACATCATTAGTAATAAGGTTAAATTATTATTAATCTTAAACAAGAAATGTTTATTTAGACTAATTAAGTGTTTTTTTGTTAGAAAATCAATCTATTATTTTGCTTAAAAAGGGTAAGATATTTTTAAATGAAATTTTGAATCCCTAAAATCAAAAGGAATTCGGTCTGTTTTGCCTAAAGCATAACTTATATTGATAATACTTTTTTCAGTTTTAAAGTATAAACCAAATCCAATACTATATAATTTTTGGGTAGCTTTATTAAAATCATCCTTTAAAAAAGCAATATCAGTTATAGTATATAAAGCATTGTTTTTATTTAAGGTGTAATAATATTCTATAGAAGAAATACTATATTTTGAAGTGAATATGCTTTGCTCGTCAAAACCTCTAATGGTGTTAATACCTCCAATTCTGTAAAGTTCATTTTGATAGTAATTATTAGAATTTAATAAGGCATTTTCGCTTTTAAAGAGAATACTATTTTTAGTGTTAAAATTTATTAGGTAAGTTCCTTTTATGTTGAGTTTTGTTTGTTGTTCTTTTGTTGCTAAAATTTTTCTGTTTCCAATTAAAAATTGGGTTTCTATTAAAAATTTGAACGGAAGAAAATCATTAGAAGTATTTCTTTTAAAGTAGGCGTAAGAAGCTCCATAGTAATTGTTGTTAAAATCAGCAAGGTTGTTATTTGTTGTGGGAGATTCAGTTAAATTTGATTTTTCACCATTATATATTATGGTGAAATTAGTATTCTGATTAATTTCATATACTAATTGAACCGCGGTTTTGGAATTTAAATAAGTTGAATCTTGTTTAAAAATTGAAAATTCAAAATTTGGAGTGATAGGAGTATTAAAAATGTAAGGCGCTTTAAATTGTACGTTTAGGGATTTGCTAGATTTTTGGAAACTTTTCCAGTTTAACTTTAAGTTCTCTCCGTTGTTAAAAATATTATTTAAATTTAAATCTACATATCCATTAAATTGAATTTTATTGCTAGATGGTTGATTTGCAAATCCAATAATTCCATCAAAATTATTATTTGATTTCTTTTTAAGATATAAAAATACAGAAGTAGAATCTTTATTGAATAAAACAGCAGGTTTTTTAATTTGGGTTATAAAAGGTAATTGATCTAATCTATCACTTATTGATTTTAACGTTTTGGTATTAAAAACGGTGTTTTTTTTAATTTTAACAAAGTAATTTAAAAATTTTCTAGGGAAGTTAGGATATCCTTTTATAATCACATTTGTAATTTGTCTTTTTTTAGAAGGTTCAATAATTAAATCGGCTGTAAGTAAATGGTTATTTTCTTTTATATTATTTAAATAGATAGAGGTGAATGAAAATCCTTGAGACTCATAAAAATTAATAATAGAGTTTAACGTAGATTCAATTTCATTGGTAGAAACTTCAAAATAGGTTGCTGTAATTTTAATGTTGGTTAAACTATTTAATAGCTTTCGATCAAGTTTAGTAGTATAATAAATTCTAATGGAATCAAACTTTTTATTTAGAGTATAAGTACAATTAATTATAGAATCTTTCTCCTTTATATTATAGGTGTTATTAAAGTAGCCAGTTTCGACTAAAATTTTTGAAATTTCTTTTATTTCAGAGGTAGCGCTTTGCCTGTTTGAATGTTCTTTTTTATAAGGTATTCTTTTTAAAATACTTGTATTCAAACTATCCTTTGTAAAAATATTTAATTGAAAATGTTGCGCGTTAATCCCTTCAAAACAGGTAACAAACAACATTAATAATATTGAATTTAGCTTGCTTTTCAAATTGACAAAAATTAGTTTGTTAATATACTATAATAATATGGTGTAATTTTAATAAAAAATAAAATAATTACAGGTTTGAAAAACAAGAAATTATTTGTAGATTTGCAAACTCTTAGAAAAGAGCTAAGTAAATTTAAAAGTAATTAATAACAAAATTTTAGTATGCCAACAATTTCGCAATTAGTACGAAAAGGAAGAACCAAAATAACTAAGAAGAGTAAATCGGCTGCTTTAAATTCTTGTCCTCAAAGACGAGGAGTGTGTACACGTGTATATACTACAACACCAAAAAAACCTAACTCAGCTATGCGTAAAGTAGCAAGGGTAAGGTTAACAAATGGTAACGAAGTAAATGCCTACATTCCTGGAGAAGGACATAATTTGCAAGAGCACTCGATAGTATTAGTTAGAGGTGGAAGGGTTAAAGATTTACCAGGAGTTAGGTATCATATTGTTCGTGGAGCATTAGATACAGCAGGTGTTGATGGAAGAACTCAACGTCGATCTAAATATGGTGCAAAAGCCCCAAAAAAGTAATTTAAAAACTTTAATGTAAAGAGATGAGAAAAAGGAAAGCGAAAAAAAGAATTCTTTTACCAGATCCAAGATTTAATGATCAATTAGTTACACGTTTTGTAAATAACTTAATGTGGGATGGTAAAAAATCCGTAGCTTTTAAAGTATTCTACGATGCTTTAGATATTGTAGAACAAAAGAAACAAGACGAAGAAAAATCAAGTCTTGAAGTTTGGAAAGATGCGTTAAGTAATGTAATGCCACAAGTTGAGGTTAGAAGCCGAAGGATTGGTGGTGCAACGTTTCAAATACCAGCACAAATTAGACCAGATAGAAAAGTGTCTATCGCAATTAAATGGCTAATTAATTATTCAAGAAAAAGAAATGAAAAATCTATGGCGCAACGTTTAGCTGCCGAGATTCTTGCGGCTGCAAAAGAAGAAGGAGCAGCAGTTAAGAAAAGAGTAGATGTTCATAAAATGGCTGATGCTAATAAAGCATTCTCACACCTTAGATTTTAATAAAGTAAGAGATGGCAAGAGATTTAAAATACACTAGAAATATTGGAATTGCAGCTCATATTGATGCAGGTAAAACTACTGCAACTGAGCGAATTTTATACTATACAGGTGTTTCACATAAAATAGGAGAGGTTCACGATGGTGCTGCTACAATGGACTGGATGGAGCAAGAGCAAGAAAGAGGTATTACAATTACTTCTGCAGCTACGCATTGTAAATGGCCTTACAGAGGAAAAGAATATGCAGTAAATATTATTGACACTCCAGGTCACGTTGATTTTACGGTTGAAGTAGAACGTTCATTAAGAGTTTTAGACGGTGTTGTTGCATTGTTTAGTGCTGTTGATGGTGTTGAACCACAATCTGAAACAGTTTGGAGACAAGCAGATAAATATAAAGTACCTAGATTAGGATTTGTAAATAAAATGGACCGTCAAGGTGCCGATTTCTTTAATGTTTGTAAACAAGTTAGAGAAATGTTAGGAGGTAATCCTGTTCCATTACAAGTTCCAATAGGAGATGAAATAGATTTTAAAGGAGTAGTTGATTTAATTTCTAAAAAAGCAATTGTTTGGAATGAGGATGATATGGGTATGACCTATGAAGAAATTGAAATTCCTGCTGAACTTGTTGATGATGTTGAAAAATATAGAGCTGAATTAGTAGAAGCTGTTGCTGAATATGATGAAGAATTATTAGAAAAATTCTTTGAAGATGAAGATTCAATTTCAGAAGACGAAATAATTGCTGCATTACGTGCTGCAACTATTGATATGTCTATTATACCAATGATGTGTGGTTCTGCTTTTAAAAATAAAGGAGTTCAAGCTATGTTAGATGCTGTTATGCGTTTTTTACCTTCTCCTTTAGATATTGAAGCTATTGAAGGTTTTGATCCAAAAACAGAACAACCTGCTTTTAGAAAACCAAATGTTAATGAGCCGTTTGCTGGTTTAGCATTTAAAATTGCAACCGATCCATTTGTTGGGCGTTTAGCATTTTTCCGTGCTTATTCAGGAGCTTTAGATGCAGGTTCATATGTGTTAAATACTCGTTCTGGTAAAAAAGAACGTATATCACGTATTTATCAAATGCACTCTAATAAACAAGAACCTATTGCTAGAATTGAAGCTGGGGATATTGGAGCAGCAGTTGGTTTTAAAGATATTAAAACAGGAGATACACTTTGTGATGAAAAACATCCAATAGTGTTAGAATCTATGACTTTCCCAGAACCAGTTATTGGTATTGCTGTGGAGCCTAAAACTAAGGCAGATGTAGATAAATTAGGAATGGCTTTAAGTAAATTAGCGGAAGAAGATCCAACATTTGTTGTTAAAACAGATGAGGCTTCTGGTCAAACAATTATTTCTGGAATGGGTGAATTACACTTAGAGATTATTGTAGATCGTTTAAAACGTGAATTTAAAGTAGAAGTAAACGAAGGTCAGCCACAGGTTGAGTATAAAGAAGCTATTACTGCTAAAGCGGATCACCGTGAGGTTTATAAGAAACAATCTGGTGGACGTGGTAAATTTGCAGATATTAAATTTATTATGGAACCAGTAGCAGAAGGTGAAACTGGATTAATATTTGAAAATAATATTAAAGGTGGTAATGTACCTAAAGAATTTGTTCCTTCTATTGAAAAAGGATTCAAAATGGCAATGAAAAACGGACCATTAGCCGGATTTGAAATGGATAGTATGAAGATTACTTTATATGATGGTTCTTTCCACGCAGTGGATTCAGATCAACTATCTTTTGAATTAGCTGCTAAAATGGGTTACAAAGCTGCTGCAAAATCTGCAAAAGCGGTAATTCTTGAGCCTATAATGAAAATAGAGGTGGTTACTCCTGAAGAAAACATGGGAGATATAGTTGGAGATTTAAATCGTAGAAGAGGGCAAGTAAATGCAATGGATGACAGATCTGGAGCAAAAGTTGTAAAAGCAACGGTTCCTTTATCTGAAATGTTTGGATATGTAACTACATTAAGAACATTATCTTCAGGTAGAGCTACATCATCTATGGAGTTTTCGCATTACGAACAAACTCCAAACAATATAGCTGAAGAAGTAATAGCAAAAGCAAAAGGTTAATCTCTAAATTATTAACGATGAGTCAAAAAATTAGAATAAAATTAAAATCATACGATTACAATTTAGTAGATAAATCTGCTGAAAAAATTGTAAAAACCGTAAAAAGTACGGGAGCAGTTGTAAACGGACCAATTCCATTACCAACTCATAAAAAGATTTTTACAGTATTGCGTTCACCACACGTAAACAAAAAATCTAGAGAACAATTTCAATTAAGTGCTTATAAACGTTTATTAGACATTTATAGTTCTTCATCAAAAACAATTGATGCTTTAATGAAATTGGAATTGCCAAGTGGTGTTGAAGTAGAAATTAAAGTTTAAGTACTTAAACATCGAAATGGAAATTTCGGTGACTTGTCCGGAGCGGTTGACGAAGGAAAAACGGAAAAATACATTCAGGGTTGAAGTATTTTGACCCTGTTTTTTTGAAATAAAAATAGAATAATAATTAATTAATAAATAAACATGTCTGGGTTAATAGGAAGAAAAATCGGAATGACCAGTTTATATGACGAAAGTGGTAAAAATATACCATGTACAGTTATAGAAGCAGGTCCTTGTGTAGTTACCCAAGTCAGAACCGAAGAAGTAGATGGGTACAAAGCCCTTCAACTTGGTTTCGATGACAAAAAAGCAAAAAGCTCCAATAAAGCTTTAGATGGCCACTTTAAAAAAGCTGGAACCACTGCTAAAAGAAAAGTTATCGAATTTCAAAGTTTTGACGAGGAGCACAAATTAGGAGATCAAATTACTGTTGAACTTTTTACTGAAGGAGAATTTGTTGATGTTTCAGCAACTTCAAAAGGAAAAGGTTTTCAAGGAGTAGTTAAACGTCACGGATTTGGTGGTGTGGGTCAAGCAACTCACGGTCAACATAACCGTTTAAGAGCGCCAGGGTCAATTGGTGCAGCATCTTATCCAGCTAGAGTATTCAAAGGAATGCGAATGGCAGGAAGAATGGGAGGAAATAAAGTTACAGTTCAAAATTTAAGAGTTTTAAAAGTAGTTCCAGAAAAGAATCTACTTGTGGTTAAAGGAGCAATTCCTGGTCATAAAAACGCTTATGTAATCATTCAGAAATAATGAAAGTATCAGTTTTAGACATACAAGGAAAAGATACAGGAAGAAAAGTTGAACTTTCTGATACTGTATATAGTATTGAGCCAAATAATCATGCCGTTTATTTAGATGTAAAACAATATTTAGCTAATAAACGACAAGGAACTCATAAAGCTAAAGAAAGAGGTGAAATAGCTGGAAGTACTCGAAAAATTAAAAAACAAAAAGGTACAGGTACAGCTCGTGCAGGAAGTATTAAATCTCCAGTTTTTAGAGGAGGTGGTAGAATCTTTGGTCCTAGACCTAAAGATTACTCTTTTAAATTAAATAAAAATTTAAAAAGATTAGCACGTAGATCAGCCTTAAGTATTCAAGCAAAAGAAAATAATATTTTAGTTGTGGAAGACTTCAGTTTTGAAACTCCAAAAACTAAAAATATTACTAATGTTTTAAAGGCTTTAGGAGTAGAAAACAAAAAATTATTATTTGTATTGGCTGAACAAAATAATAATGTATATTTGTCATCGCGCAATTTAAAAAGTGTTAAAACCGTAATGAATTCAGGATTAAGCACTTATGAATTATTAAATGCGAATAAAATAATTCTTTCTGAAAGTTCTTTAGAAGGAATTGAATCTAATTTAACTAAATAGGTAACGAAAATGAGTATTTTAATTAAACCTATTATAACAGAAAAAGCAACAAGTGATAGCGAATTATTTAACCGTTATGCATTTGTAGTAGATAAAAAAGCTAACAAACTGGAAATTAAAAGTGCCATAGAAGAAGTTTATGGAGTTTCAATTGAAAGTGTTAAAACTATGAATTACCCTATGAAAAGAAAGTCTAAATACACTAAAAATGGTGTTGTTCAGGCTAAAGTTGGAGGGTATAAAAAAGCAATAGTTCAGTTAGCAGAAGGAGATAATATTGATTTTTATAGCAATATCTAAGAAAAGATACAATGTCAGTTAGAAAATTAAAACCAATAACACCAGGTCAGCGTTTTAGAGTAGTAAATGGGTTCGACACCATAACTACTGATAAGCCGGAGAAAAGTTTATTAGCTCCGAAAAAAAGATCTGGAGGTCGAAACAACAGAGGGAAAATGACTATGCGTTACTTAGGTGGCGGTCATAAAAAACAATATCGTATTATCGATTTTAAAAGAGATAAAAACGATGTTCCTGCAATAGTTAAAAGTATTGAGTATGATCCAAATCGTACTGCATTTATTGCTTTATTGCATTATGCAGATGGAGCAAAAAGATACATTATAGCACAAGCAGGATTAAAAGTTGGTCAACAAGTAATTTCAGGTGAAGGAGCTACTCCTGATGTTGGAAATACTATGTTGTTAAGTAAAATTCCTTTAGGAACTACAATTTCTTGTATAGAGTTACATCCAGGTCAAGGAGCTGTTATTGCTCGTAGTGCTGGATCATTTGCTCAATTAATGGCAAGAGATGGAAAATATGCAACCATTAAATTACCTTCAGGAGAAACTAGATTAATTTTAGTTACTTGTGTGGCTACAATTGGTGCAGTGTCAAACTCTGACCATCAATTATTAGTTTCAGGTAAAGCTGGTAGAACTCGTTGGTTAGGAAGAAGACCTAGAACTAGAGCCGTTGTAATGAATCCTGTGGATCATCCAATGGGAGGTGGTGAAGGTCGTTCATCTGGAGGACACCCAAGATCAAGAAATGGAATTCCTGCTAAAGGATTCAAAACAAGATCTAAGGTTAAAGCGAGTAATAAATATATTATAGAACGTAGAAAAAAATAATTAAGATATGGCACGTTCATTAAAAAAAGGACCTTACGTTTTTCATAAACTTGATAAAAAAGTTCAAGTTAATATTGAGTCAGGAAAAAAATCAGTAATCAAAACTTGGTCTAGAGCCTCAATGATTACACCAGATTTTGTAGGACAAACAATAGCTGTTCATAACGGTCGTCAGTTTGTACCAGTTTATGTTACAGAAAACATGGTAGGGCATAAATTAGGAGAATTTTCACCAACACGTTCGTATAGAGGACACGCTGGTGCTAAAAATAAAGGAAAAAAATAGTAGGTAATCATGGGAGTTCGAAAAAAAATAAGAGCACAACAAATAAAAGAGGAGAAAAAGCAATTAGCTTTTGCTAAGCTTACAGGTTGTCCTACGTCACCAAGAAAAATGCGCTTAGTTGCAGATTTAGTTAGAGGAGTTGAAGTTGAAAAAGCTCTTCAAATTTTAAAATTCAATGCAAAAGAAGCATCTATAAATCTTGAAAAATTATTATTGAGTGCTATTGCAAACTGGCAAGCAAAAAATGAGGATTCAAATATTGAGGACGCTGGACTTTTTGTTAAAGAAATTTTTGTAGACAGCGCAGGTATGTTAAAAAGATTAAGACCAGCTCCACAAGGTAGAGCTCACAGAATTAGAAAACGTTCTAATCATGTGACATTAATCTTAGGAAGTAAAAATGTAAGCAATTAATCAGAAGTAGAAATGGGACAAAAAACAAATCCAATAGGAAACCGAATAGGAATTATCAGAGGATGGGAATCTAACTGGTACGGAGGAAGAAACTACGGAGATAAAATTGCTGAAGACGATAAAATAAGAAGGTATATATATGCCCGATTATCTAAAGCAAGTGTTTCATCTGTAATTATTGAGCGTACACTTAAACTTGTAACCGTTACTATCACTACTGCAAGACCAGGTATTATTATCGGGAAAGGCGGACAAGAGGTAGACAAGTTAAAAGAAGAGCTTAAAAAAATCTCAGGTAAAGAAGTACAAATCAATATTTTTGAAATTAAACGTCCAGAATTAGATGCACGTTTAGTAGCTTCAAGTATTGCTCGTCAAATTGAAAATAGAATTTCATATAGAAGAGCAATTAAAATGGCTATCGCTGCAACTATGAGAATGAATGCTGAAGGAATTAAAGTTCAAATTTCAGGTCGTTTAAATGGTGCAGAAATGGCACGTTCTGAACACTATAAAGAAGGAAGAATTCCTCTTTCAACTTTTAGAGCAGATATTGATTATGCACTTGTAGAAGCTCATACTACCTACGGCCGATTAGGTGTTAAAGTATGGATTATGAAAGGCGAGGTTTATGGTAAAAGAGAATTATCACCATTAGTTGGTTTATCTAAAAAACAAGGTAAGTCAGATAAAGGTTCTAGAGGAAACTCAAGACGTTCTCAATCCCCTCGTAAAAGAAAATAAATTTTTAAAATTTAGAAGGTAAAATGTTACAGCCAAAGAGAGTAAAATATCGTAAAGTACAGAAGGGGAAGGGGAACATGCATGGAAACTCACAAAGAGGGCACCGACTTTCTAACGGAATGTTTGGTATCAAATCTTTAGACCAAGACTTACTTACATCTCGACAAATAGAAGCAGCACGTATTGCAGCTACTAGACATATGAAAAGAGAAGGACAATTGTGGATTAAAATATTTCCAGATAAGCCAATTACTAAAAAACCATTAGAAGTACGTATGGGTAAAGGTAAAGGAGCTCCTGAATATTTTGTTGCAGTTGTTAAACCTGGTAGAATTCTATTTGAAGTAGGAGGAGTATCTATTGAAGTAGCAAAAGAAGCTTTACGTTTAGCAGCGCAAAAACTTCCTGTGAAAACTAAGTTTGTGATAGCTAGAGATTTTGATAACGCTTAATAACCGATTAAGAAAATGAAACAATCAGAAATTAAAGAATTATCAACGGAAGAGTTACAAGATAAACTTGGAAGTTTAAAGAAAAGTTATATTGATCTAAAAATGGCTCATACAATTTCACCATTGGAAGTTCCAATGCAATTGAGAGCCCTTAGAAGAAGTGTAGCCAGAGTTGCTACAGAATTAACTAAAAGAGAATTACAATAATTGTATTCAGAAGTAAAAGATGGAAAAAAGAAATCTTAGAAAAGAAAGAATAGGTGTAGTTTCAAGTAACAAAATGGAGAAATCTATAGTTGTTTCTGAAGTAAAAAAGGTGAAACACCCTATGTACGGAAAATTCGTGTCAAGCACAAAAAAATATGTTGCACACGATGAGAAAAATGATTGCAATATTGGTGATACTGTTAAAATAATGGAAACTCGTCCAATGAGTAAATCTAAACGTTGGAGATTAGTAGAAATCCTAGAAAGAGCTAAATAATTATGTTACAAACAGAATCAAGATTAAGAGTAGCAGATAATACTGGAGCTAAAGAAGTTTTGGTTATCCGCGTTTTGGGAGGAACTAAAAAAAGATATGCTTCTATTGGTGATAAAATTGTAGTATCTATTAAAGATGCTACACCTAATGGAACAGTTAAAAAAGGTCAAGTTTCTAAAGCAGTTGTTGTTAGAACGAAGAAAGAAATTAGAAGAAAAGATGGATCTTACATAAGATTTGATGATAATGCTTGTGTATTATTAGATGCTACTTCTGGTGAAATGAAAGGAACTCGTGTTTTTGGACCAGTTGCTAGAGAACTTCGTGAAAAACAGTTTATGAAAATTGTATCATTAGCACCTGAAGTGCTTTAATAAAACAATAAGAAAATGAAGTTAAAGATAAAATCAGGAGATACTGTTAAAGTTATGGCGGGTGACCATAAAGGAGAACAAGGCAAAGTAGTTGAAGTTTTTGCTAACAAAAACAGAGCTATTGTTGAAGGTGTTAATTTGATTTCAAAACACACCAAACCAAGTGCTCAAAATCCGCAAGGAGGAATAGTAAAAAAAGAAGCTTCTATAAACATTTCAAATTTAATGTTAGTTGAAAATGGAGAACCAACTAAAGTTAAATTTAGAATTGAAGACGGTAAAAAAGTTAGGGTTTCAAAAAAATCTGATAAAGTAATTTAGATATGGCTTATACACCAAGACTTAAAGAAGAATATAAAACTAGAGTTATTAAAGCTCTTACTGAAGAATTCAGTTATAAAAATGTAATGCAAGTTCCTAAATTACAAAAAATTGTAATTAGTAAAGGAGTTGGTGCTGCTGTAGCTGATAAAAAATTAGTTGATTATGCAGTTGAAGAATTAACAAATATTTCTGGACAACAAGCTATATCAACAATATCTAAAAAAGACGTTGCAACATTCAAACTTCGTAAAGGAATGCCAATTGGAGCAAAAGTTACACTTAGAGGTGATAAAATGTTCGATTTTTTAGATAAATTAGTAACAACTGCATTACCACGTGTTAGAGATTTCAGCGGAATTAAAGCTAATGGTTTTGATGGCAGAGGAAACTATAATTTAGGTATTACAGAACAAATCATTTTTCCTGAAATTGATATTGATAAAGTGCACAAAATTGGAGGTATGGATATTACATTTGTAACATCTGCAAATACTGATAAAGAGGCAAAATCATTATTAAGTGAATTAGGTTTACCATTTAAAAAAAAATAAGAAATGGCTAAAGAATCAATGAAAGCCCGCGAGGTTAAGAGAAGAAAGTTAGTAGATAAATATGCTGAAAAACGTAAAGCTTTAAAAGAAGCTGGAGATTATGAAGCATTACAAAAACTACCAAAAAATGCATCACCAGTTCGTTTACACAACCGTTGTAAATTAACAGGAAGACCAAAAGGTTACATGAGGCAATTTGGTATATCACGTGTAACTTTCCGTGAAATGGCCAACCAAGGGTTAATACCAGGAGTTAAAAAAGCTAGCTGGTAAATTATAAATTGGTTTTAGGTTCAATAAAATATTGAAAACCGAAACCGCAAATTAATAAATATGATTACAGATCCAATCGCAGATTATCTAACACGAGTTAGAAATGCAATTATGGCAGGCCACAGAGTTGTTGAGATTCCGGCTTCAAAAATTAAAAAAGAAATTACCAAGATCTTATTTGATCAAGGTTACATTTTAAGCTATAAATTTGAAGATAATAACGTTCAAGGTGTTATTAAAATAGCTTTAAAATATAATAAAGAAACAAAGGCATCCGTAATAAAAAAATTACAGAGAGTTAGTACACCAGGATTACGAAAATATTTTGGTGCTAATGATTTGCCACGTGTGTTAAATGGATTAGGCATAGCAATAGTATCTACTTCAAAAGGTGTGATGACAAGCAAACAAGCTCGTCAAGAACATGTAGGAGGAGAAGTATTATGTTTTGTATATTAATAAATAAACTGAACAAAGATGTCAAGAATAGGAAATAATCCAATTACTTTACCAGAAGGAGTTACATTTGAAATTAATAATAATGTAGTTACTGTAAAAGGTAAATTAGGAGAATTATCACAGGAAATTACAGATGATATTACTGTTGAAGCTATAGATGGAACTATTGTTTTAAAACGCCCATCTGAAAGTAAAAGCCATAAAGCAAAACATGGTTTATATAGAGCATTAATTAATAATATGATTGTTGGTGTGTCTAAAGGATGGACTAAAGAACTTGAACTTGTAGGTGTAGGTTATAGAGCCTCAAACCAAGGACAAGTACTAGACTTAGCTTTAGGTTTTTCACACAATATTGTTTTAGATGTTGCTCCAGAAGTAAAAGTTGAAACAGTTTCTGAAAAAGGGAAAAATCCAAGAGTTAAATTAACTTCGTTTGATAAACAATTAGTAGGTGCAGTTGCGGCAAAAATTAGAGCTTTCCGTAAACCAGAACCATACAAAGGAAAAGGAGTTAAATTTGTAGGAGAAGTATTAAGAAGAAAAGCAGGTAAATCTGCATAATAAGTTATAGTATTATGGCATTATCAAAGCTTGAAAGAAGACAAAGAATTAAACACAGAATTAGAAAAGTAGTTTTTGGAACTGCAACTAAACCTAGATTATCTGTGTTTAGAAGTAATAAAGAAATTTATGCTCAGTTAGTTGATGATAAAAGCGGATCAACATTAGTATCTGTATCATCAAGAGATAAAGAAATTGAATCCAAAGGGTCAAAATCAGAAATTGCCAAATTAGTTGGTAAATCAGTTGCAGAAAAAGCAATTAAAGCTGGAGTTGAAACTATTGCATTTGATAGAAATGGATTTTTGTATCACGGTAGAGTTAAAGCTCTAGCAGACGCTGCAAGAGAAGCAGGTTTAAAATTTTAGTATAATATGTATCATAAATACAAAAACGTAGAAAGAGTAAAACCTAGCGGTTTAGAACTACAAGATCATTTAGTAGGTGTTCAAAGAGTTACTAAAGTAACTAAAGGAGGTAGAGCATTTGGATTTTCAGCTATTGTTGTAGTTGGAGATGGAAATGGTGTAGTTGGACATGGATTAGGTAAATCTAAAGATGTTGCTTCAGCAATTGCAAAAGCAATAGAAGATGCAAAGAAAAACTTAGTTAGAATTCCTATTTTTAACCAAACTTTACCACACGAACAAAAAGGTAAATTTGGAGGAGCAAGAGTGTTTTTAAAACCAGCATCACATGGTACTGGAGTTATTGCAGGTGGAGCGGTTCGTGCCGTATTGGAATCTGTAGGAGTTCATGATGTACTTTCAAAATCACAAGGTTCATCAAACCCTCATAATGTTGTAAAAGCAACTTTTGATGCTTTATTACAACTTAGAAGTGCTAGTATGATTGCTAAAGAAAGAGGTGTTTCTTTAGATAAAGTGTTTAATGGTTAAAAGGAAGTACTATGGCAAAAATAAAAGTAACACAAGTTAGAAGTAAAATTAGACGTCCAAAAGATCAAAAAAGAACTCTTGAAGCTCTAGGTTTACATAACATGAACCAGGTTGTGGAGCACGAAGCTACTCCTTCAATCCTTGGAATGGTAAATAAAGTTAAACACTTAGTTTCTGTTGAAGAAATTAAATAACAATTTATAAAGCGATGACATTAAATAACTTACAACCTGCTAAAGGTTCAGTTAAAACTCAAGGGAAACGAATTGGTAGAGGAGAAGGATCAGGAAAAGGTGGAACTGCTACTCGTGGACATAAAGGAGCAAAATCTAGATCAGGTTATTCAAGAAAAGTAGGTTTTGAAGGAGGTCAAATGCCTTTACAAAGACGTGTTCCAAAATTTGGATTTAAAAACATTAACCGAAAAGAATATGTTGGTGTAAATTTAAGTAAACTTCAATCTTTAGTAGATGATAAAAAAGTGAAGGATACAGTTACATTAGACGTTTTGGTTGAAAACCGTTTAGCACGTAAAAATGATTTAGTAAAAATATTAGGTAACGGAGAGCTTAAAGCGAAATTAAATATTACTGTTCATAAATATACTGCAACAGCTAAAGCAGCTATTGAAAGTGCAGGTGGAACAGCAGAAACGATATAATTAATAAAAAGCAATGAAAGAATTTATTCAAACCATACGAGACATTTGGAAAATAGAAGAACTTAGAAATAAACTTCTATTAACGCTTGGCTTTATGGCAATTTATCGTTTTGCTGCTCAAATTCCATTGCCAGGAATTGATATTGCTGTAGCTCAAACTGCATTGCATAATCAAACAAGTGGTGGAGGAATTTTAGGTTTATTAGATATGTTTACTGGAGGAGCTTTTGCAAAAGCTTCAGTAGTAGCTTTAGGTATTATGCCTTACATTTCAGCATCTATTGTTGTTCAGTTAATGGGAATAGCAGTTCCTTATTTACAAAAACTTCAAAAAGATGGAGAAAGTGGAAGAAAGAAAATAAATCAAATTACACGTTGGTTAACTATAGCAATTACTATGGTTCAAGGACCAGCGTACATAACAAATATTTATCAATTAATTCCTTCATCAGCATTTTACATTAGTGGAACTATGTTTTGGTTAACCTCTATGGTTGTGTTAACTGCTGGTACTATTTTTGCTATGTGGCTTGGTGAAAAAATTACGGATAAAGGTATTGGTAACGGTATTTCGTTATTAATTATGATTGGTATTATTGCTCGTTTTCCGGGTGCATTCTTTCAAGAAGCTGTTTCAAAAGTTACGGCTTCAAATGGAGGATTAATTATGATTTTAATTGAAGTTGTAGTATGGTTCTTAGTAATTTTGATAAGTGTATATTTAGTTACTGCAGTTAGAAGAATATCGGTTCAATATGCAAGAAAATCTGTTGCTGGTAATATTAAAAGTGTTGCTGGAGCAAGAGATTATATTCCATTAAAATTAAATTCTTCTGGTGTAATGCCAATAATATTTGCACAAGCAATTATGTTTGCGCCTGCATTATTAGGAAGATCAGATAATCAAATTATTAAATCTATTGGACTTGAATTTGGAAATATGTTTGGAGTTTGGTATAACTTATTATTTGCTTTTTTAATTATAATATTTAGTTATTTTTATACTGCAATTACTATTCCAACAAATAAAATGGCAGATGATTTAAAACGAAGTGGAGGATTTATACCTGGAATTAGACCAGGAAAAGATACTGCTGAATTATTAGATCGCATTTTGTCATTAATAACATTTCCAGGATCCATATTTTTAGCATTAGTAGCTATTTTGCCATCTATTGTTATTAATTTTGGAATAACACATTCTTGGGCATTATTTTATGGAGGAACCTCATTGTTAATTATGGTAGGAGTTGCAATTGATACCATTCAACAAATTAACTCTCATTTACTAAATCGTCATTATGATGGTTTAATGAAAAAAGGAACTAAACGAAAATCAGCTATATAATGGCAAAACAACTAGCCATACAACAAGATGGAACAATTACTGAAGCTTTGTCTAATGCAATGTTTCGTGTAGAGTTGGAAAACGGACATGTGGTAACTGCACATATTTCGGGTAAAATGCGTATGCATTATATTAAACTATTACCTGGAGATAAAGTAAAGTTAGAAATGAGTCCGTATGATTTATCAAAAGCAAGAATTACTTACAGATATTAAAGTATTAAACCGATGAAAGTTAGAACATCAGTAAAAAAGAGAAGTGCCGAGTGCAAAATTGTGCGTAGAAAAGGCAGATTATATGTAATCAATAAAAAGAATCCTAGATTTAAACAAAGACAAGGATAATTATGGCAAGAATAGCAGGTATTGATATTCCAAAAAATAAACGAGGGGTTATAGCATTAACCTATATTTTCGGAATTGGAAAAAGTAGAGCTAAAGAAATTTTAGCTGAAGCAAAAGTTGACGAAAACACAAAAGTTCAAGATTGGACGGATGATGAAATTCATAATATAAGGGAACAAGTTGGTTCTTTTAAAATTGAAGGAGAATTACGTTCCGAAATTCAATTAAGCATTAAACGTTTAATGGATATAGGATGTTACAGAGGTATTCGTCACAGATCAGGTTTACCATTAAGAGGTCAAAGAACTAAAAACAATTCTAGAACCAGAAAAGGTAAACGTAAAACCGTAGCTAATAAGAAAAAAGCAACTAAATAATAACTAAAGAAAATGGCGAAATCTAGTTCAAAAAAGCGTAAAGTTATTGTTGAGGCTGTTGGTGAAGCACATGTTACCGCTTCATTTAACAATATTATTATTTCTCTTACTAATAAAAAAGGAGAAGTAATATCTTGGTCTTCAGCAGGTAAAATGGGTTTTAGAGGTTCTAAAAAAAATACACCTTATGCAGCTCAATTAGCAGCAGAAGATTGTGCACAAGTTGCACACGAAGCTGGAATGAGAAAAGTTAAAGTATTTGTAAAAGGACCAGGAAACGGTAGAGAGTCTGCAATAAGATCTATTCATAATGCAGGAATTGAAGTAACTGAAATTATTGACGTTACACCAATGCCACATAATGGATGTAGACCTCCAAAAAGAAGAAGAGTATAATTAAATTTTAACCGATAGGATTTGATGATTATCGAAGGATAGCCTTAATTCATAATCCCTATCATTAATAATAAAAAATGGCAAGATATACAGGACCAAAAACTAAAATTGCTCGTAAATTTGGAGAAGCAATTTTTGGAGATGATAAAGCTTTTGAAAAAAGAAATTATCCTCCAGGGCAACATGGAAATAACAGACGTAGAGGTAAAAAATCTGAATACGCAATCCAGTTAGCCGAAAAACAAAAAGCTAAATATACCTATGGTATTTTAGAAAAACAATTTTCTAATTTATTTAAAAAAGCATCAAGTAGTAAAGGTATTACTGGTGAAATTTTATTACAACTTTGTGAATCTCGTTTAGACAACGTTGTTTATCGTTTAGGTATTTCTCCAAGTAGAAGTGGAGCCCGTCAATTAGTTTCTCATCGTCACATTACAGTTAATGGAGATATTGTTAACATTCCATCCTATTCATTAAAAGCAGGAGATGTTGTTGCAGTAAGAGAAAAATCAAAATCGTTAGTTGCTATTGAAGATTCACTTGCAGGTAGATCTGACGTTTACGAATGGTTATCATGGAATTCAGAAACTAAACAAGGAAACTTTGTTAGTGTACCTGAAAGAATTCAAATTCCAGAAACCATTAAAGAACAATTAATCGTAGAGTTATACTCTAAATAATTTTAAAGATACCAATTCAATTATGGCAATTTTAAATTTTCAAAAACCAGATAAAGTAATTATGATTGATTCTACCGATTTTCAAGGTAGATTTGAATTTCGTCCATTAGAACCAGGTTTTGGTTTAACTGTTGGTAATGCTTTAAGAAGGGTGCTATTATCTTCATTAGAAGGGTTTGCAATAACATCTCTTCGTATTGAAGGTATAGAACATGAATTTTCAACAATAAAAGGAGTTGTTGAAGATGTTACTGAAATTATTTTGAACTTAAAACAAGTTCGTTTTAAGAAACAAATTGAAGATTCAGATAGAGAAACTGTAAATATTTCTATTACAAATCAAGAGCAATTAACTGCTGGAGATTTACAAAAATATATTTCAGGTTTCCAAGTATTAAATCATGACTTGGTAATTTGTAATATGGAGAAATCAGTGAAATTAGATTTTGAAATTACCATTGAAAAAGGTAGAGGATTTGTTCTTGCAGAAGAAAATAAAAAATCAGGAGTAGCTTTAGGTACAATTTTTACAGATTCAATTTATACACCAATTAAAAATGTAAAATATTCTATTGAAAACTATCGTGTTGAACAAAAAACAGATTATGAAAAACTAATTTTTGATATCACTACTGATGGTTCAATAACACCTAAAAACGCTTTAACAGAAGCAGCTAAAATATTAATTCATCATTTTATGTTATTCTCTGATGAGCGTATTACTTTAGAAGCTGATGAAATTGCTCAAACTGAAACTTATGATGAAGAATCATTACATATGCGCCAATTATTAAAAACTAAATTGGTAGATATGGACTTATCAGTAAGAGCTTTAAACTGTTTAAAAGCAGCTGAGGTTGATACTTTAGGAGATTTAGTATCCTTCAACAAAAATGACTTAATGAAATTCCGTAATTTCGGAAAAAAATCTTTAACAGAACTTGATGAACTAGTTCATAATAAAGGATTAAATTTTGGAATGGATTTAGGTAAATATAAATTAGATAAAGATTAATTTAAAACGAAAGTTTTAATTAGTAAAGCATAAGAGATGAGACACGGAAAGAAATTTAATCACTTAGGAAGACAATCTGCTCATAGAAAAGCAATGTTAGCTAATATGGCTTGTTCATTAATAGAACACAAACGTATTAATACAACGGTTGCTAAAGCAAAAGCTTTAAGAGTTTATGTTGAACCATTGATTACAAAATCAAAAGAAGATACTACTCATAACCGTAGAGTTGTATTTAGTTATTTAAAAAACAAATATGCAGTTACTGAATTGTTTAAAGAAGTTTCAGTAAAAATTGCAGATCGTCCAGGTGGATATTTACGTATTATAAAATTAGGTAATCGTCAAGGAGATAATGCTTCAATGGCTATGGTTGAATTAGTAGATTATAATACAACTTACAATCCAAACAGTAAAAAGAAAAAGAAAACAACACGTAGAGGTAAATCAAAAGCTACCGAAACTAAAGTTGAAGAAACTACTGTTGAAGAAAAGAAAGATAATTAATGTTAATTATTAACTCATACAAAAGGGATAAGCTAAATTTTTAGTTTATCCTTTTTTTTATATTTGAATATTTAAATTGTAACAATATTTATTTTTATGAAATACAAACAGCAAAAAAAAGCTATTTTATTATTAGAAGACGGAACTGTTTTTGAAGGAACATCCATAGGAAAAGATGGAACTGCATTTGGTGAAATTTGTTTTAATACAGGCGTAACAGGTTATCAAGAAGTATTTACAGATCCATCTTATTATGGGCAAATAATGCTTACAACTAATGCTCATATTGGTAATTACGGAGTTAATAAAAATGAAAATGAATCCGATTCCATAAAAATTGCGGGTTTAGTTTGTAAAAATTTTAATTATAATCCTTCACGAGCAAATTCAGATGACTCTTTGGAAAACTACTTTAACGAGCAACAAGTTATGGCTGTTCAAAATATTGATACACGTGCAGTGGTTAGATATATTAGAGATAAAGGGGCTATGAATGCTGTAATTTCCACAGAAACTGATCTGCAAAAATTAAAAGAGGAATTAAAACTTATTCCGTCTATGGATGGATTAGAATTGGCTTCAAAAGTATCTACTAAAAAACCTTACTTTTTTGGAGATGAAAATGCCAAATTTAAAATTTCGGCGTTAGATATAGGAATTAAAAAGAGCATTTTAATGAATTTGGCAGAAAGGGATTGTTATATTAAAGTGTTTCCATACAATGCCTCTTTTGAAGATTTAGCAGCCTTTAAACCCGATGGTTATTTTTTATCGAATGGTCCAGGAGATCCAACTCCATTAAAAGAAGCTCAAGAACTTACTCGTGAAATTTTAAAAAGAGATTTACCTTTATTTGGAATATGTTTAGGGCATCAAATTATTGCTTTGGCAAATGGGATTTCAACCTACAAAATGCATAACGGACATAGAGGTATAAACCATCCAGTTAAAAATTTAATTACAGGGAAAGGAGAAATCACTTCTCAAAACCATGGTTTTGTTGTAAATAAAGAAGAAGTTGAAAAAAATGAGGAATTTGAAATTACACACATTCATTTAAACGATAATACTTTATCGGGAATGAAAATGAAGCATAAAAATTGTTTTTCAGTTCAATATCATCCAGAAGCAAATCCTGGACCACATGATTCTTCTTATTTATTTGATCAATTTATTGAAAATATTATAACTTATAAAAATTCAAATTAAATTTAAAGAGTATTTAATTTAAGCGAATTTATTTTGAAAACATTCGAAAACGTTATCGTATAATCGCTTTTAAAATAAAGCCTAATTAAGACTTATTTTGTAACTTTGAAACACAGAAAAATAATTTTAAACAATAATAAAATGAGTATAATATTAAGTGTTCATGCACGTCAAATTTTTGATTCAAGAGGAAATCCAACTGTTGAAGTTGATGTGGTGACTGAAAATGGAGTTTTGGGTAGAGCAGCTGTGCCATCTGGTGCTTCAACTGGTGAACATGAAGCTGTAGAATTACGCGATGGTGAAAAGGATTATATGGGTAAAGGAGTTTTAACAGCTGTAAATAATGTAAATACTATAATTGCTCCGGAAATAGTTGGTTATTCTATTTTTGAACAAAATGAAATTGACAATTTTTTAATAGCATTAGATGGTACGCCAAATAAAGCTAAATTAGGAGCTAATGCTATTTTAGGTGTTTCGCTTGCAGTTGCAAAAGCAGCAGCCAATGAGCTTAATTTGCCATTATACAGATATATTGGGGGAGTTAGTGCAAATACTCTACCAGTACCAATGATGAATATTGTAAATGGAGGTTCACATTCTGATGCACCTATTGCTTTTCAAGAGTTTATGATTATGCCAGTAATGGCAAAAAATTTCACTCAGGCTATAAAAATGGGAACAGAAATTTTCCACAACCTTAAAAAAGTATTAAAAGATAGAGGTTTAAGTACAGCAGTTGGAGATGAAGGAGGTTTTGCTCCAAATTTTGATGGTATTGAAGATGCACTTGAAACAGTAATAAAAGCAATTACAAAAGCAGGTTATAAAGCAGGAGAAGAAGTAATGATAGCGCTTGATCCAGCATCATCAGAATTTTATGTTGATGGCAAATATGATTATAGAAAATTTGAAGGAGATAATGGAGCAGTTAGAAATTCAGCAGAGCAAGTAGCTTATTTAAAAGAATTATCTGAAAAATATCCTATTATATCTATTGAAGATGGTATGGCTGAAGATGATTGGAACGGATGGAAATTATTAAACGAAACTATTGGGAATAAAGTTCAAATTGTTGGAGATGATTTATTTGTAACTAATGTTGAAAGATTATCTAGAGGTATAAAAGAAGGTTCTGCAAACTCAATATTAATTAAACTAAATCAAATAGGAACTTTAACGGAAACTATTGCAGCTATTAATATGGCTCATAATGCGGGTTATACTTGTGTTATTTCACATAGATCAGGTGAAACAGAAGATACTACTATTGCTGATTTAGCAGTTGCGCTAAATACAGGGCAAATTAAAACAGGTTCAGCTTCAAGAACAGATAGAATTGCAAAATACAATCAGTTACTTCGAATTGAAGAAGAATTAGGGGATACCGCATTTTTTCCACAAAAAGCAGCGTTTAAAATCTAATATTCAATTAATTATATAATTTTATAGAAAGCCAGCATTATTTAATGCTGGCTTTCTTATTTACGTATAAATTTTGTTTCTATTAGTATCAAAAGTTACTAAAATTAAAAGTTTAATATGATATTTATCATCTTTTTCAGAGGTATAACTTCTTAACTTTGAGAAGATTGTAGAAAAATAACATAAAAACAAACAGAATTATGAGCGGTTTAAAAGATAAATTGTATGAAAAAATTCAAATTCAACGCCCAAAAACAGCAAAGTTAGTAAAGGATTTTGGAGATAGCGTTGTTGACCAAGTAAAGGTTTCACAGATTATAGGAGGAATGAGAGGTATTAAAAGTTTAGTTACAGATATCTCCTATTTAGATCCTATGGAAGGAATTAGATACAGAGGTTTTACTCTGCCTGAAGTTTTAGAAAAATTGCCTAAACCAAAAGGAGCAGAAATGCCTTATGTAGAAGGATTATATTATTTATTACTAACAGGAGATATGCCTACTCAAAAAGAAGTAGAAGATTTAATGGTAGATTTTAATAATAGAAGAACAATCCCTCAGTATGTTAAAGATGTAATTGATGCTTTTCCAAGTGAAAGTAGCCCAATGGCAATTTTATCAGCTGCAGTTATGAGTTTAGAAAGAGAATCTCTTTTTAATATAAAATATAAACAAGGTATGAGCAAAATGGATTATTGGGATGCAACTTATGAAGATGCAACTAATTTATTAGCTAAAATGCCTTTAATTGGAGCTTATATTTATAATAAATTATACCATCCAGAAAAAGGACATCGATATGCTGATCCAACTTTAGATTTAGGAGCAAATTTTGCATATATGATGGGTAAAGATAAACCTTATGATGACGTTTCAAGAATGTACTTTATTATACACGCAGATCACGAAAGTGGAAACGTAAGTGCACATACTGGACATTTAGTTGCAAGTTCGTTATCAGATGTTTATTATGCTAACTCAGCAATGATTAATGGTTTAGCAGGTCCTTTACATGGTTTAGCAAATCAAGAAGTACTTCGTTGGCTTCAAGGATTAAGAGATCAAATGGGAGGTAAATTACCATCTGAAGAAGAAATGAAAAAATACGTTTGGGATACTTTAAATAGCGGACAAGTAATACCAGGTTATGGTCATGCTGTTTTACGTAAAACAGACCCTAGATATTCAGTTCAAAGAGAGTTTTGTTTAAAACACTTACCTGAAGATGACTTATTTAAATATGTAGATGCTTTATATAAAGTAGTTCCAGATATTTTAAGAGAACATGGTAAAGCTAAAAACCCTTGGCCAAATGTAGATGCGCAATCAGGTGTTGTTCAATGGCATTATGGTGTAACTCAATACGATTTTTATACTGTATTATTTGCAATAGGACGTTCATTAGGCGTATTATCTAATATTATTTGGGATAGAGCTTTAGGTTATTCATTAGAAAGACCAAAATCACTAACAACTAAGATGATAGAAGATATGGTACATGCCAATTAAATTTTAGTTATAATTATTTAGAAAAACACCACTTTTAGTGGTGTTTTTTTTATGAATATTTATTAGTAGTTACATTTTAAAAAGATCTTTAATTTTCGTATTTTCGTACGAATTTATAATTTAAATAAATAGACAATGAGTGAAAAGGCAATATTAGAAATAGATGGGAAAAAATTTGAATTCCCAATTTTAAGAGGCTCTGAAAATGAAATAGCAATCGATATAAAATCATTACGAAGCGCAACAAATGGTATTATCACTTTAGATTCAGGATATAAAAACACAGGATCTTGTAAAAGTGAAATAACTTTTTTGAATGGAGAAGAAGGAATTCTACGATATAGAGGTTATGCTATAGAAGATTTGGCAGCAAATTCTAATTTTTTGGAAGTAGCTTATTTAATCATTTTTGGGAATTTACCAACAAAAGAACAGTTTAATAAGTTTGAAAATGATATAAAAACTCATTCTTTATTAAATGAAGAAATAAAAGATATTATTGATGGTTTTCCAAAGGTTGCTCATCCAATGGGAATGCTTTCTTCTTTAACAAGTGCATTAACAGCATTTAATCCAGCTACGGTTGATATAAATTCTGAAAGTGAAATGTATAATGCTATTGTTAAAATATTAGCTAAATTTCCAGTTTTAGCAGCTTGGGCTCATAGTAAAAATAAAGGAACTCCGTTAAATTATGCAGATAATTCATTAGATTATATATCAAATATCATGCAAATGTTATTTAGAATTCCTACTGAAAAATACGTACAAAATCCTATTATTATTAAGGCATTAGATCAATTATTAATACTGCACGAAGATCATGAGCAAAATTGTTCTACATCAACAGTTAGAATTGTTGGTTCTTCAGAAGCAGGATTATTCGCCTCTATTTCAGCAGGTGTTTCTGCATTATGGGGAAGACTTCATGGAGGAGCAAACCAAGCAGTTATAGAAATGTTAGAGCAGATTCAAAATGATGGAGGAGATGTTGAAAAATATATTTTAAAAGCAAAAGATAAAGATGATCCGTTTAGATTAATGGGATTTGGACATAGAGTTTACAAAAATTTCGATCCAAGAGCTCGTATTATTAAATCGGCTGCAGATGAAGTACTTGCAGATTTAAATGTAAATGATCCAGCATTAAAAATTGCTAAACATTTAGAAGAAGTTGCTTTAAAAGATGAGTACTTTGTTAGTAGAAAATTATATCCAAATGTTGATTTTTACTCAGGAATAATATATAGAGCATTAGGTATTCCTTCTGAAATGTTTACGGTTATGTTTGCAATAGGTAGGTTACCAGGCTGGATTGCTCAATGGAGAGAAATGCGTTTAAACCACGAGCCAATTGGTCGTCCTCGTCAATTGTATATTGGTGAGAATTTAAGAAAATATACTTCAATTAATAATAGATAACAATAAAAAGAGCCAATGAATTTTGGCTTTTTTTGTTTTTAAAATATAAAACTATTTTTATATAATATGAATATTATCCCTTTAAAAATAGAAAACGAAACTTCAAGTTTAAAGTCTGTAATATTAGGAATTGCAAATGATAATGGACCAATTCCAAAACCAGAAGATTGTTATGACCCTAAATCTAAACAACATGTTTTAGCAGGAACATATCCTGTTGAAAAAGATATGATTGCTGAAATGGATGCATTTAATGCCGTTCTTGTAAAACATAATGTTAAAGTATATAGGCCAGAAATATTAGAAAATGTGAATCAAATTTTTGCACGAGACATTGGTTTTGTAATTGATGATTTGTTTTTTAAATCTAATATTTTGCCAGATAGAATGGATGAATTACAGGCAATTGAACATGTTTTAAATAAAATTGATTCACCTAAAATAGTAACACTTCCTGAAGAAGTACACGTTGAAGGAGGTGATATTATGCCTTGGAATGAGCATTTATTTATTGGAACTTATACTGCACCTGATTATCCAAATCAAATAACAGCTCGCACAAATAAAGCTGCAGTAAATTATTTTATAAAACAGTTTCCAAACAAAAAAGTAAAATCTTTTGAATTACGTAAATCTACAAACCCAAAAGAAAATGCATTACATTTAGATTGTTGCTTTCAGCCAATTGGAAAAAATAAAGCCATACTTCATAAAAATGGTTTTTTGTTAGAAGAAGATTATAATTATTTAGTTGATTTGTTTGGAAAAAGTAATATTTTTGAAATCACTAAAGATGAAATGTACAACATGAATTCAAACGTGTTTTCAATTTCAGAAGAAGTAATTGTATCTGAAAAGAATTTTACACGGTTAAATACTTGGTTAAGAGAAAATGGATTTAAAGTTGAAGAAATTCCATATGCTGAAATAGCCAAACAAGAAGGATTATTGCGTTGTTCAACGTTACCACTAGAAAGGAATAAAAAATAAATTTAAGATGAAACAAGCATCCAATACTATTTTAATGATTAGGCCAGTTGCCTTTAGAATGAACGAGCAAACAGCCGTAAATAATTATTATCAAAAGGTGCTAGACAATATTTTACCATCAACAGTTCAAAGTAAAGCTAAAGAAGAATTTGATAGTTTTGTAGCTAAATTAAAAAACGTTGGTGTAAATGTTATAGTTGTAGAAGATACTTTAGAACCAAACACACCAGATTCTATTTTTCCTAATAATTGGGTTTCTTTTCATCAAGATGGTGCAGTTGGTTTGTATCCAATGTTTGCAGAAAATAGAAGATTGGAAAGAAGAGAAGATATTTTTGATATTTTAGAAGAGAAAGGATTTTCAATCAATAATTTTTATGATTATACTTCTGCAGAAGAGGATGATTTATTTTTAGAAGGAACAGGAAGTTTAGTGTTAGATAGAGTTAATAAAAAGGCATATTGTGCTTTATCTCCAAGAGCAGATGAAGACTTGCTAATTGAGTTTTGTGAAGACTTTGAATATACACCAGTTATTTTTAAAGCTTATCAAACGGTAAATGATCAGCGAATGGAAATTTATCATACTAATGTTATGATGTGTGTGGCGCCTAATTTTGCAGTTGTCTGCTTATCTTGTATTGATGATAAAAAAGAACGAAGAAATTTGATTAATCATTTAAAAGAAGATGGTAAAGAAATTATAGATATTACGGAAGCTCAAGTAAATAATTTTGCTGGAAATATGTTAAGCGTTTATGGTGATAATAACAAAGAATATATTGTTATGAGTGAATCGGCTTATAAATGTTTAACTAAAAATCAAATAGCTATTTTAGAAAAACATGCAACTATTTTATATAGCAATGTAGATACCATTGAAGCTTGCGGTGGAGGTAGTGCTCGTTGTATGATGGCTGAAGTTTTTTTGCCTAAAACTATATAAATTAAAATTTGTATTTTTAATACGTGCTTTCCAAAAAAACAAAATATGGTTTAAAGGCGTTAAGTTATTTAGCTAACAAAGAGGATAATATTCCTGTGTTAATTTCAGAGATTGCCATTTCCGAAAATATTTCTCAAAAATTTTTAGAAAGTATTTTGTTAAGTTTAAAAAAAAACGGAGTTCTAGCATCTAAAAAAGGTAAAGGCGGAGGATATTATTTACGTAAAAATTCAGATGAAATTAAAATTTCTGAAGTAATACGAATTCTTGAAGGCCCTATTGCTATGTTGCCTTGTGTTAGTTTAAACTATTACGAACGTTGTGATGATTGCACCAGTGAAGATGAATGTAGTTTAAATATTTTAATGGCAGAAGTAAGAGACAGCACTTTAAAAATATTAGAAAATAAAACCCTTTCTGATTTTAAATGTGGCTCACAAATATTTTAAAAGACCAATTCAATTTTATTGAATTGGTCTTTTTTTATGCTTTTACTAAAACAGGTATTTTTATGTCAAATAAATTTTGTTGTAAAGTATTTAGCTCCTCAAGTAAAGTAACTTTATTAAATTCAAAATCTGAAAATAAACGTTGATAATATTCAATACCATCATTTAAATTGTTTTGAAAATTAGTTAAATATTTTTCTTGTTTTACGGATATAGATTCTTTTACTTCATTTACTTTATTCGAAAAATAATCAATATATAGCGATAGTTCTTTAATAAACATATGTGGTCGGTTATTGGTTGCAATTACATTTACCTTTCCATAAATATGATCAATCATTTCTTTTAAAGAAATTTCTTTTGAAAAATAAGCCATATTTGGTCCAGGGCAAATAGCAACACCATTATCTTCGCCTTTTTGGGTTATATTATTATCTATTAAAGCAGCACTAGCCAAACCTTCACATAAGCAAGATTTTACTGTAATTTGATTTTCTTTTTTTACGTATTCATCCTCATCAATATCTGATTCTTTTAAGGCTTGTAATTTTAAATTTTGATATTTTTTTGAAGCAGTACAAATAGGTTTATCAGAAAAATCTGAATTTGAAACTAGAAATTTTTTAGGACAAGAACTTCCTGCTTTATTATTTGCAATTTTAAAATCACGTATAACTTCGTTTGTATTTCCTTTTAAACTGTTAAAAGGCACTCCTAATGGAGAAATATTACTTAAATACAAATCCTTTTCTTTAGCTAGTTCTAATTTTTTGATGGTATTTTTGTCAACAGTTGTTGCTTCTGGCACTAATAAAAAAGGAGATCCCCAGCCTACAGAATCTAAATTATAATTATCTAATAAAAATTCGTGCTCTTCTGCAGTTCCAACACCACCTTGAACAGTAATTTTAAGTTCTAACGGTTCTTCAGGAACATGTTTACCTTTGTTATGTAAAGCGTTTTGTAAAATGGAGTGTATATCGTTAGTTAATATTTCTTTATTGTTTTTAAACTCATCTAAAATTGGACCTAATAAATATCCATCAGAAGCAAACGCATGTCCGCCACAATTTAAGCCCGATTCAATTCTATATTCTGAAACCCAAATACCTTTTTTTGCTAAAAATTTACCTTGAATTAAAGCCGAACGATAATCACTAACTTTTAATATTATTTTCTTTTTTAAGAAGTTTTCTTTAGTTGGATAAAAATCTTCAAACTCTTCAAAATAACCATATAATCTTGGATTCATACCTGCAGATAGTACTACAGAAGATTCTAAATTACTATTAGCAAAACCTCTTAGAGCAGCATGTGCATCATTAAATTTTGAAGGTAGTGGAACATTTTTGACGTAATTAGTTTTATCAATTTTGGTCATTATATTAACATCAATACTTCCAAGATTTAAGTTTTCTTGAATCCATTTACTAACATCTTCTTTTAAGGTGTTATTTTTAAATGATTCATTAAAACTTTGTTTTAATTCTGAAAAATTTGGAAATAAATTAATGTATTTTTCTAACTCATCATTTTTTTCTTCAAAACTCTTTTTTAAGTTTTCAAAAGTTTCTTTAACAATGGTATCAACAGTATTAAGATATGATGTTATTCTTTTAGCTCTATAATCTTCAATTTTTGTAGAAATTGCCGTAAACGGAATTTTAAATTTATTTGAATAATGCTCGTTCATTTTTTCTATAATAAAATCATCTACAATAGAAATTACAGAAGATATACCATATTTTGCTACCTTAATTGGACTATCAATAGTAAAAGCTAGCCCCATTACAGGAATATGAAATGTATGGAAATCTTTATTTTTTTGTGACATGTATATTATATATATATATAGATTAAAATAGGCGTAAAGGTAGGTAACTATATATGAATTGTGGTGACAGATGTCATTATTTAACAATTTAATTAACTAAAAAACCAGCTCAAACAAGTTGAACTGGCTTTAACAATTTAAATATATAAATTGGAATTAGCTCTGGTTTACACTACCTCCTGATGAGGTGTCTTTATCTATTGTTGTAGGATTTCCTTCATAATCTACATCGCCACCACTACAAGCTTTTGCGGTTAATTTTCCGGATACATTAACATTTATACTTGCTCCGCTACTAGCTTTAGCATAAGTATCTACACTATTTAATTCATCTGCATCAATAGAGCTTCCGCTACTGGCTTTTACGGAAAGGTTATTGGTTTTTCCATATAATCTAATGTTTGAGCCACTAGATGAAGAACAACTAATTTCATCAGCGTTTACATGAAATTTAACTGAGCTACCGCTACTTGCATGAATTTGTAAGTTAGTAGATTGCCAAGTGTTTTCAGATATTACAGAAGAACCGCTTGAAGCATCTATACTTGAAATAGAGTTTGTTGTTAAATATACATTTCGTGCTTTTGCTTTGTAAACGTTTTTTTTGAAGTAAATTTTTAATTGGTTATTTTTTACTTCAGTAACTAAAAGTTCCATAATGTTTTCATCAGCTTCCACTTTTAAACTATTTGAATTTCCTTGTGTTAAGTATAATTTTATACCTTGCTGAATATCAATTTCATTAAATTTTGAGTCAATAGTTCTGCTTTCACTTATTACATTTTGATTTCCTCTAATGCCTGTAAATCCATCCATAAAACATGAAGTAGTGGAAAATAAAACCACAAGCATTGCAACTAATTTGGTGATTGTTTTCATAAGTTAGATTTTAATGTTTTAAAAGTATATATATTGTTGAAGTAAATAAATATTTTTAGGTTGAGTTGTTAAATTATTAGGATGAATAGATTGTTAATCGATATCTATTCCGTGTTGATCAATTTTTATATCTGCTTTTTTATTGCCATCTTTCACTTTAATTTTTAAACCATTTTCATCAATATTTAGCTTAAAATGATTGTTTTTATTTTTATAAGATTCGCCAAAAACACTTGGATCACAGTCTAAACATTTTAATCCTTCTTCTTCTACTTTATAATAATGTTTTGGCATATCGCCATCATAAATATTTTGAATATTATCTACATCATATAAAAAGGTTCTTGTAGATTTATCTAAATAAACCACTGAGTTTATGGGCAGATAAACTGTAATATCAATAATTTGATCTTTAAACTGGTTTTCAATATCACTTAAAAAATAGCCATTTAGCAATAAATTGTTAGCGCTTAAATTGTATTTATATTCTATTTTTTCAGCAGTATTATTTGCATTTAATCTATTATTACCTTCCGAGTTTTTTCTGATTTTTAAATATCCTGTTGTGTTTTCAGTAGACTTAATATCAAGATTTATTCTTGAAGAATATAATTTTTGAATTTCATTATCGTATACTAATTCTGTACTATATCTTTTGCGAAATTCTCTATTATTTGATAAATTTTCATCACTTATCATCTTAATTTTTAAAGTATCTAAGGCAGTAGTTTGTAGTTCTTCAGTGGTGTTAAAAACCCCTTTAGATGCAGTTTGTGTTGCCAAATTAATTGCTGCAAAACCTAACCCTAATAAAGCTATAATCCATACACCTAATAATGATAATTTAGTAGTGGTGCTAAATGATTTTACATTGTTTGAAAGGATTCTTAATCCTAACATAAACAATACTACAAAAGGAATTCCAACAGCAATAAAAACAAAAATAATTAGTAACCAAGGTGGAAGTATTCCGTTATGAATAAAAAGGGGAATATGATTATAGGTATTTCCAAACCCCATTATTTCAATGCTTCCCCAAGAAAAAGCACCGAATATTAATCCTAGTAAAGTTAGTGCTGCAATTAGTATTAAAATAGCTCCAATAAATTTTCCAAAAACATTAAAAATAGCAAGTATAATTTTACCTAGAGTATCTATAAGTTCTTGAAAGCCAGATTTAGCTCTGTTTTGAAATTCGGAACTTTTAACTGTATCTGTTACATCATTTACGCCTTTTTTTACTTTTGAAGTAACACCACTTAACTCTTCTCTAATTTTACGTTCAATATTATCAATATTAACAGGCTCACCTTTCATTTGTAATTTTTCGGCAGTTGTTTCTGCTTGAGGAATTAAAATCCATAGTAAAGGATAAATTAAAAATCCTATCCCAAATCCAAATAAAAGTATTAACCAGATAATACGCATCCAAATTACTTCAATACCCACATAATGTGCTAATCCTGAACATACACCACCTAAAAATTTATCATCCCCATCTCTAAAAAGCTTTTTGGTATTTGTATTTGAACTTCTTTTTGTATTAGGCTCATCTTCAAATAATTCTTCATCTACTAAATAATCTTCAGGTTTCCCCATAATTTTAGTAATTTCATCAATATCATTTTCATTAATTACTTGTCTATCATTGGTTATTCTTTCAGAAAGTAATTCACCAATTCTATGTTCAATATCATTAATGATCTCATCTTGTCCTTGAGGATCATCACTTAATGATTTTCTAATGGCATCTAAATAGCGTTTTAGTTTTTGATATGCTACTTCATCAATATGAAAAAAGATACCTCCTAAATTTATATTTATTGTTCTGTTCATTTTTTTGCTGATTTATTGGTAGTTACTAAATTTACGGCTTCTACTAATGCACTCCAAGTAGTATTTAATTCTTTTAAAAATAGTTTTCCTGTTTCGGTTAATGCGTAGTATTTTCTAGGTGGGCCAGAAGTAGATTCTTCCCATCTATAGCTGAGCAATCCTGCATTTTTTAGTCGTGTTAATAAAGGATAAATAGTTCCTTCAACAACTAATAATTTTGCATCTTTTAGCTGCGAAAGTATTTCAGAAGTATAAGCATCATCATTTTGTAATAAGGATAATATGCAATACTCTAAAACGCCTTTTCGCATTTGTGCTTTTGTGTTTTCTATCTTCATAAATGTTGACTTTTTAAATTAAAAGCAATGTGTTATTTTATAAATTGTATAGTTAACGGATATTTAAAATATTCGTTGTTGTTTACTTTAATGGCTGCCATAATAATTAATACTAATCTAATTATAGATATAATAGCCACTAATGAAACGGTTCCAAATAATCCAATAAAATTTGGGAAATGAAAAAAGAATGTTGAAAAAGCAGTTAAACCAGCTACAAATGAATATAGGGCAAAACTTAAATTAAAATTTACTGCGGCTTTACCTTGTTCATCTATATAGTTGCTTTCATCCTTTTTAACTTGCCAAATTATTAAAGGTGCAATTACACCACCAAAAGGGAAAATATAACTTGCTAATGCAGATATATGTATTAAAAAAGCAGTGCTTGTATTTTTAGTAGTTATCATAATTGTGTTATGCTTGTTATTATACAATGCAAATATATGTATAAAAGATAGTAATATGCAACACATAGTACTGTATTTTAACATAAATTTAACAAAAAATAGTAATTTTTAATACTGATATTTTAACTAACTTGTTGCCAATAATTATTAAGAATATGAATGTTACAATAAAGCAAATGAATAAGTTTTTGACCTTTAATTTGCCATCAGCTTATTTATGTGGAGTAAGGTTAAAAGAATTAAATAACAAACTTTCTAAAGTTACTGTAAGGTATAATTGGCTAACTAAAAATCCATTTAAATCCATGTATTTTGCTGTTCAGTCTATGGCAGCAGAATTATCTACAGGCGCTATTGTTATAAAAAAAATTAAAGAAAGTGGTAAGCCAATTTCTATGTTAGTTACTAATCATAAAGGTAGTTTCACTAAAAAAGCAATTGGGAAAATAACATTTACTTGTACGGATGGTTTGTTAATTGATAATGCTTTAAAAAATACTATTGAAACAGGAGAAGGACAAACTATTTTAATGAAATCGGTTGGAATTGATGAGCAAGGAGATCAAGTTTCTGCTTATGAATTTGAATGGAGTGTTCGACTAAAATCTAAAAAATAAAAAATTATGAATGCACACGAAATAGATTATCAAATTTTTGGAGAGGAAATGCAATTTGTGGAAATTGAATTAGATCCACAAGAAGGTGTTGTTGCCGAATCGGGTAGTTTTATGATGATGAATGATGGTGTAAAAATGGATACAATTTTTGGAGATGGTTCTAATCAAAATGAAGGAATTATGGGGAAGTTGTTTTCCGCTGGTAAACGATTGTTAACAGGAGAAAGCTTATTTATGACTATTTTTTCTAATCCTAGTTTAGGAAAAAAGAAAGTTGCTTTTGCAGCTCCATATCCAGGGAAAATAGTGCCTATTGATTTAAGTGAAGTTGAAGGAAAATTTATTTGTCAAAAAGACGCTTTTTTATGTGCAGCTAAAGGAGTTTCTGTTGGTATTGAATTTTCAAAAAAATTAGGAAGAGGTTTATTTGGAGGAGAAGGATTTATTATGGAAAAATTAGAAGGTGATGGAATGGCTTTTGTACATGCAGGAGGAACAATGCATAAAAAAACATTAGCTCCAGGTGAAGTTTTAAAAGTAGATACGGGTTGTATTGTTGGTTTTACTAAAGATGTTGATTACGATATTGAATTTGTTGGAGGTATTAAAAACACCATATTTGGAGGAGAAGGATTATTTTTTGCAACACTTAAGGGACCAGGGAACGTATATATTCAATCTTTGCCATTTAGTAGATTAGCTGCAAGAGTTTTGGCTTTAGCTCCTCAAACAGGTAATAAGCGAAGGGGAGAAGGTAGTATTTTAGGAGGGATAGGAGATATTTTAGATGGTGACAATAGAATATAAAACAATTAAAAAGTATTAAAACATAAAAAATCCGAAGAAATTTCTTCGGATTTTTTATGTTTAAAACTCTAAAGATTTTAATTCTTTATAATTTTTATTAAGTCTTTTTAATAAAATTCCATAAAGGATTTTATAATACAACCATAATAAGCCACACATAATTAGTATTACTACTATTTGAATCACAAGCGTAATTAATAAAATTTTATCTTCATTTATCGCTACATGATTTGGGTTTATTAATTCTATCATTGCTTTGGTATTTGAAAACATAATTACCGTAAAAATAATAGATAAAGCAAAATTGTAAAGTATAGCAAAATACACGTAATAGTTAACAATTTTACGAGTAACAAGTATTTTTTTCATTAATACTTTAGTAGTATCTGCAACATGAATTGCCTTAAAATTATTATAGAATTTGTATATAAACCATATTACAACTACATAATATAAAACAGTACTTATGGTTAACCAAGTTTTTAAATTGAATTTTTCATATATTTCATATATGCTGTCTGGAATAAAACAATTTAAAATGTTCCAAAAAACGAATTCACCAATACTAATTATAAAAATCCATTTTACAATAGAAGAAGATTTTTTATGAATAATATTATAAATCTCGTTATAGGATAATTCCTTAAAATTTCCTCCCTGTTTTTTCCAATCCTTTTTTAATAATTCTAATTCATCCATAGTTTACGGATTTAATATTTTTTTTAACCGTGTTTTAATTCGGTTCATTTTAACACGAGCATTTACTTCAGAAATACCTAATGTTTCGGAAATTTCTTTATAATTTTTATATTCTAAATACAAAAAAATAAGTCCTTTATCAATATCAGATAATTGATGTATTGCTTTATACATTAATTTTAGTTGCTCTTCTTCTGTATCATCATAATCTGATGATTCTATTTTATGTAAAACAGAATCGAAATCTTGAGTTTTAATACTTCTTTTAGATTTCCTAAATAGTGTTATTGCAGTATTTAAACCAATTCTATACATCCAAGTACTTAATTTAGCTTCACCTCTAAATTTTGGATATGCTTTCCAAAGTTGAATAGTAATTTCTTGAAATAAATCATTATGTGCCTCTTGATTGTCTGTATAAATTCTACAAACTTTATGTATTATATTCTGGTTCTGTTGAAACTCAGAAATAAATTTATGTTCAAGGTCTTTAGTCACAAGTTGTTGATTTCAACTAATAAGTAGTTTATTAGTCTATTTTGTTACACTAATATAAAAAGGAAAATTAAATTGGAAAAAAACGAAAAATAAAGGAAATTTTATTTTTCGTTTTTCTTAATATTTTTAATGAATTTTTTTAATTCTAAACCATATTTTGATTTTTTAACTTTTTTGGATAATGATTTATTTACCGTATCTAAAAGCTTAACATTTGCATAGTATAAATCAGTTAAGGCAATATATGGTGCTACTTCAAATTTACCATGTTGAATGGCGAAATTAGTAGTATATAAATATTTTCGTTTTACTAAGTTATTTTCTTCTTTTTCAATTTTGGCTAATAATTCAGAATCGTTATTTTTTTGAGCATCAAACTTTTCTTTTATTAAATCTAATTGTTTATCATTAAATTTTCTAAGCATTGCTTTGTGCTCGTCTAAAATTTCTTGGTTTTTTGAGCCTTTAATTTTAGCTCCAACAGCAAATTTTGAAAGTTTAGTGTTAATTGTAATTTCTCCTTTTTCACCAAAAAAAGAAATAGTTTCATCGGGTTTTTCACTAAGTGTTAAATTATATACTTCTGGACTTTCAACATTATCGGTTAATGAAAAAGTATTTATTCCGTTTAAACTAACAGAATCTACAGCAACAAGTGTAGTATCTTTTAGTTTTTCTAGGTAAACCGTTCCTTTTTTAAGTCCGTCAATAGTACCATGAACAACCATGTTACCATTTTTTTTACCATTGCAAGAAATTAAAATACTAATAATTAGTAAACTACCGATTAATTTTTTCATTGTTTAAATTTTATGCTACAAATATCTAATTTTTATTTGGTTTTTGAAATTTTTAGGAAGCAACAATTCGCATTAATTCTGCAGTTAACATAGCCCCATAAGTTCCAACTACATAACCAAAAACAGCTAGTAAAACACCTACAGTAGCAAGTGAAGGATGAAATGCAGCAGCAACAACAGGTGCAGATGCTGCTCCGCCAACATTAGCTTGACTTCCAACAGCTAAAAAGAAAAATGGCGCTTTTACAAGTTTTGCTACTATAATTAATAAAACGGCATGAATAGTCATCCAAACTAGTCCAATAAATATAATTCCAGGGTTATCTAATAATTTACTTAAATCCATTTTCATACCAATAGTAGCCACTAAAATGTAAATAAAAACGCTTCCTATTTTACTTGCTCCTGCTCCTTCATATAATTTAAGTTTAGTAAAAGATAGAATTATACCTAAAAAAGTGGCAATACTTATCATCCAGAAAAATTGAGATCCGAAAGAGGATAATGCAGAACTTTTATTATTTACAGATTCAAAAGTGTTTTTTAAATAAGCAGATATTTCATTTGCTCCAAAGTGAGAAACTCCAACAACTGTAAAAGCTATAGCCAAAATAATTATGATATCTGATAAAGTTGGAATTCTTGTTATTTTTGAAGAAAAAGAAACTACTTTTTCTTTTAATTTTTCAATTGCAGAAGTGTCTGCTTTTAACCATTTATCAATTTTTTTTGTTTTTCCAATTCCTATTAAAATAATTGCCATCCATAAATTAGCTACTACAATATCAACCAAAACCATTCCACCATATTTTTTAGGATTGTATTCGTATATTTCCAGCATTGCAGCCTGATTTGCACCACCACCAATCCAACTTCCTGCTAAAGTTGCTAATCCTCTCCAAACAGCATCTGGTCCTGCACCACCTACAGTTTCAGGAGATATGTGAGAAATGAGTAGTATAGCTAATGGTCCACCAATAATAATTCCAACAGTTCCAGTTAAAAACATAATTAAAGCTTTTGGACCTAAGTTAAATACGGCTTTTAAATCAATACTTAAAGTCATTAAAACTAATGCTGCAGGCAGTAAAAATCTACTTGCAATATAATATAGTTTTGAAGAGTGTTTGGTTATTTCGCCTGCTTTATTAACGGTTTCCCATTCTGGAGCTATAATTCCTGCAGAAGTAAAAATTGCGGGTAATAAATAAGCCATTAATAAAGCGGGAACAAATTTGTAAAACTTTTTCCAGTTTTTGTTTTCACTGGCTGATGTATAAAAAACAAAACCTAAAGTAAACATTATTATTCCGAATGAAATAGTATCTTGAGTTATTAACGGTGTATTATCCATATTTTTTTGAATTTTGGCTAATTTACATGTTTTTAAGTTTTAAAAACTAAAAAAAATTGTGGTTAGTTACTTATATTTGTTATTTAAACAAACACAAAATGAAATATTTAAAAATAAGCTTATTATTGGCATTTTTGATAGTATCCTGTAAAACAGTTCAAGATACTACTCAAGTAGTTAAAACTCCTACAGATAAAGTAATAAAAAATACTAAAGATATCCAAGGAGGTATGTGGATTCCTTCTTTGTTAGCAGGAATGAATAAAACTGAAATGCAACAGTTAGGTAGTAAAATGACTGCCGAAGATATTTATAGCGTTAACAAATCTAGTTTAAAAGATGCTGTGGTTCATTTTAATGGAGGTTGTACATCCGAAGTTATTTCGCCAAGCGGACTTTTATTAACTAATCACCATTGCGGCTATGGAGCTATTCAATCCCATTCCTCAGTTGAACATGATTATTTAAAAGATGGCTTTTGGGCAATGAATAAAAGTGAAGAACTACCAAATCCTGGTATGACAGTTACCTTTATTAACAGAATTGATGATGTTACCAATAAAGTTTTTGCAGGAGTAACAGATGCGATGGATGAGGTTTCTAAAATGAAAATAATTCAGAAAAACATTTCTAAAATTACTAAAACAGCCCAAAAAGAAGATTGGCAAAATGCTTTTGTAAAATCGTTTTACAAAGGCAATCAATACTTGTTGTTTATAACGGAAGTTTTTAAAGATATTCGTTTGGTTGGCGCTCCACCTTCTTCTATTGGAAAATTTGGAGCAGATAAGGATAATTGGATGTGGCCACGTCATACAGGTGATTTTTCTATGTTTAGAATTTATGCAAATGCAGACAATAAGCCTGCAGAATATTCAAAAGATAATGTTCCATATACTCCAAAACATTATTTACCAATCTCTTTAGATGGAGTTAAAGAAGGTGATTTTACCTTAGTTTTTGGGTTTCCAGGAAGAACAAATGAATATTTACCTTCCGTTGCTGTAAATCAAATTGTAAACGTTTTGAATCCTGCAAAAATTGAAATTCGAGATAATGCATTAAAAATTGTGGATGGTTTTATGCGAAATGATGAAGCAATTAAAATAAAATATGCTTCAAAATATGCTAGCATTGCTAATTATTGGAAAAAATGGATTGGCGAAGATCAAGGAATAAAAAAATCTAAAGGAATTGAAAAGAAACAAGCTTTAGAAAAAGAGTTCGCTAAAGAAGTTGAGGCTAAAGATTTGGTAGGATATCAATCTTTATTACCAGAGTTTGAACAACTATATAAAGAAATAGAAAAAGTAGCTTTAGCTCGTGATTATTGGATTGAAGTAGCATATAGAAATGTGGAATTATTAAACAGCACTTTTAGAGCATTTCAATTAGAACAAGCATTTAATAGAGGAGGAGCACCTGCATTTGAACAAGCAAGAAAAAATCTTTTAGAAAGTTTTAAAGGAAAATACAAAAATTACAGTGCAGATGTAGATAGACCAGTTTTTGAAAAATTAGTTGGTTTATATGCAAAAAATGTTCCTTCACAATATATTCCTGAAAATATGAAACAAAATGATATGAACACTTTAGCAACAGCTATTTATGCTACTACTAAATTAACAAGTTTTGAAGGTGCTAAAGAGTTATTAACAGGAACGCCAGAAGAAGTAATCAAAAATTTAAATGAAGATAGTGCTTATGTATTTGGAAAAGAATTACACACGCTTTTTTATGATACAATTGAACCAACCTATCAACAAATAAATTTGAAAATAGCAGCTGTTCAAAAAAAATATATGAAAGCTTTGATGGAAGTTTTTCCAAACAAACGATTTTTTCCAGACGCAAATGGTACTTTACGAGTAACTTACGGGCAAGTTAAAGGTTACGAGCCAAGTGATGCAGTTTATTATGAGCCAGTAAGTCATTTAAAAGGAGTGATGGAAAAATATGTTCCAGGAGATTACGAGTTTGATGTTTCGCAAAAATTACAAAATTTATATAAATCAAAAGATTTTGGGCAGTACGGCGAAAATGGAAAAATGCCAGTTGACTTTTTAGGAACAAATCATACAACAGGTGGCAACTCTGGAAGTCCAGCTATTGATGCTGAAGGAAATTTAATAGGATTGAATTTTGATAGAGTTTGGGAAGGAACTATGAGTGATTATAATTACGACGCAGATATTTGCCGTAATATTATGGTTGATATTCGTTATGTTTTATTTATAATTGATAAATATGCAGGAGCAACTAATTTAATTGATGAAATGACGTTGGTTCATCCAAAAAAGTAATTTAAAACATGAATTTTATAAAAAAAACTCCAACTTTTTAATTGGAGTTTTTTTTATTCACTTTTTAGGATATAAGCTATATTAATATTCCAATTAAACTCTTCATTAGGGGTAAGTTCAAGCAATCCATTTTTAAGATTAAAAATATTTGGAGCGCAAGTCATAGGCTCAATAGCTATGCTTTTTTTGTTTTCAGGTGTGTAAATTTGTAAATAATTTTGATTGGTTGTTTGGTCATAATTAATAGTTACATCGTATAAATCCGTTTGTAATAAAACTTTAGACGATTTAGTAATAAAACAATCATCTAATGTAGGCTTGTTTAACTTTATTGGAGTTGAAAATTTTAAAGGGATTTTATGTAAAGGAATCATTTTATCTGATAAAAGATACTTTTCAGAACTTTCAAAATCTAATATACAATTTTGTAATGTTGTATAACAGAAATAAGGATGCCATCCAATACCAAAAGGAAACGTTTTTTTTCCTGTATTTAATACGTTGAAATGTAGAGTTATATTATTTTCTGAAAAAGTATAAGTAACAATTAACTGGTAAGGAAACGGAAAACCAGTGTCATTTCCATCATAATTATAACTTAAGGTAATACTAGCATTATTTTCAGTTTGAGTAATTGTATCAATAGTAAATGTTTTATTAAATACGTTACCATGAAGTGCATTATTTAAAGCAGTTTCGTTACAAATTAATTGATAATCTTTATTTTTAAAACTATATTTTCCGTTTTCTATTCTGTTAGGAAAAGGAAATAAAAGAGATGAATTATATCTGTTTTTATATATTTCTAAAGGATTTGTGTTATTATGAATTCCATCAATAATGGTTACCTGCTTCACGTTAAGTTTTTGAATAGAAGCTCCTAAATTTGGATAAATTAACGATTCTAAATTTGTTAAATCGTTTGTTATTTTGATATGTTTTAAAAACGGATTTTCGTTTTCAATAATTTTAATTTTATACATTATTTTCAGAATCGTTATTTTTAGGTAATCTTTTAGCTTCTTTTAAACATTTATTTAACATCCATTCTAACTGTCCGTTAGTAGATCTAAATTCATCTGAAGCCCATTTTTCAATGGCTTTTAACATATCTTCATTTATTCGTAATGCAAAAGCTTTTTTCTTTGTCATTATTTTAATTGATTTATAAAATTTAATATAGTAGTAGTTAATATTGGTGTAATTGGTAATTTTGGATTGGAATAGGATTGTAAATTTTCATTTACACCGCCATTAATTTCTTTAAAAATATGATTCATATTTTCTATAAGTTGTAATTTTGATGTTGTATTTGCATTATGTAATAATTCCGCATCTTTAATACTTACTTGTATATCTTTTGTTCCTTGAATGATAAGTATTGGAATAGTTAATTTTTTAATTTCAACTTGTGGATTATATTGTATCCAAGAAATTAAAAAAGGTTGTACTTGTTGGTTAAACAAAGAAATTAACATTGGATTAAAATCGGTTACTAATTTCCTTTGTTTTAATTCTTTTAGTACACGAATAGTTTCCTCTTTTAAATAAGGTGCTTGCTTAGCAATTTGTTCTATTAAAATTTCATCAATTGGTCTTCCAGCACCTTCTAAGGAAATAAAAGCATCTGCATTATTTTGTGAAGCTACCATACCAACTAAGCTTCCTTGGCTATGTCCTGCAATTATTATTTTTGAATATTTTTTTGACTTCTTAAAGTATTTAATAACTGAAGTTGCTTCATTAATAAAAGTATTAAAGGTCAACGCTTTTATTTTTAAAGTATCTTTTTTAGTAAATGTTAATACACTTTTATCAAACCTGTACGTTGCTATTTTTTGTTTACTTAATGATTCTGCTAAATATTTTAATGAATTATTTTTCATTACTGCATTATTGCCATCTCTATCCGTTGGACCAGAACCAGGAATTAAAATAACCAAAGGAGGTTTTTTTACAGAATTAGGTGTTAATAACGTACCATAAATAATTTCTGTATTGGTTGGAATATCTATTTCATTTTCTTGAAAGTCATTTTCTTGAGAACTAATAATATGTGTAATAAACAGAAAAATTAATATTAATAATTTAGGTTTCATTTAAGGTTTTATTTTATGTAATTAAATTTTAACTGTTTTTATACTTTTCTCTTGCTAAAATTACTTTAGAAATATCTCCATGATTATTGCCAACTGCAGAAACTACTTCCCATCCTTCACGTGCTAATTGATTTAAATTATCTTCAAATTCTATAGATTTTTTCCAAATACTTTTTTTTAATATTTTATATTCTTTCATAATAAGTGTTTTTAAATGCTGAATAAGGCAGATAATTTTATTATCAAAACCATAATTAAAATAATTACATGAGCCATTTTTTAATGATTTAAAGTTCCAGTATTTACTACAGGAATAGTGTCTTTATCCGAACAAAGTACTACCATTAAATTACTTACCATTGCAGCTTTTCGTTCTTCATCTAATTCAACAATATTATTTTTACTTAATTCTTTCAAAGCCATTTCAACCATACTTACAGCTCCTTCAACAATTTTATGCCTAGCAGCTACAATTGCTGTTGCTTGTTGTCGTTTTAACATTGCGCCAGCAATTTCTTGAGCATATGCTAAATACCCAATTCTAGCTTCTAAAACTTCAATTCCAGCCATATCTAATCGTTCAGAAAGTTCTTTTTCTAAAGCTTCGCTAACTTCATTAACACTTGCTCTAAGCGTTATTTCTTCTTCCATTCCTTCATCTTCAAAATTGTCATAGGGATATAAGCTAGCTAGTTTTCGAACAGCAGCATCGGATTGTACACGTACAAAATTTTCATAATTGTCCACATCAAAGGCAGCTTTAAAGGTGTCTTTTACTTTCCACACTAAAATGGTACTTATCATTATTGGATTTCCTAATTTGTCATTTACTTTAACTCGTTCACTATCAAAATTGCTAGCTCTTAATGAAATTCCTCTTTTTCTATATAAAGGATTAGCCCAATAAAATCCATTTTCTTTAACGGTTCCAATATATTTTCCAAAAAGTAATATCACTTTTGAAGTGTTTGGATTTACTAAAAAGAATCCAGGTAGTGTAATAATAAATAAAAATATAAAAGCTAAAATCCATATTGAAGAATTAACTAAACAATAAATTCCTCCTGCTATAAGTGCTATTAATACGAATAACATAAAATAACCATTGGATACTTTAATAATTTTTTCTTGTGTCATAATTGTAATTTTTAGTTGATATTAAAATGATATCATAAAGATATAAAATATTTATTAATATTTACAATTTTTTTAACAACAATATTGTTACTTTTGTATGAAAATTAAATATCATGAAATTTATAAAAAATAGTTTACTTATATTCCTCATTTTAGCTTCTTTTACCCAAGTAAAAGCTAGCAATAAACCTTTTTGGGGGCAAACAGGTCACAGAACAATTGGTGAAATTGCTACACATTATTTAAAACCAAAAACAAAACGTAAAATTGAGGCATTGTTAAACGGACAAAGTTTAGCTTTGGTTTCAACTTTTGCAGATGATATAAAATCAGATAAAAGATATAATAAATTTTACTCTTGGCATTATGTAAATATGCCTTTTAATGAAGATTATCAGCAATCTGTAAAAAACCCAAAAGGAGATTTAGTTACTGGAATTGAAACATGTGAAGCCGTTATTAAAGATCCAAATAGCACTAAAGAAGATAAAGTATTTTATTTAAAAATGTTAGTGCATTTAATTGGAGACATGCATCAGCCAATGCATGTTGGAAGAAAAGAGGATAAAGGAGGTAATATGATTCAATTACAATGGTTTGGTCAAGGAACTAACTTACATGCAGTTTGGGATTCTAAAATGATAAATCATTTTAATATGACTTATACTGAACTTGCAAATAATACTGCTGAAATCTCTAAAGAGCAAGTGAAATTTTTACAACAAGGAACTATAGTTGATTGGATTAACGAAACTCATAAATTGGCAATAGAAACTTATAACTCTGTTAAAGTTGGTGAAAATTTACGTTATAGATATATGTATGATAATTTTGGATTGGTTCGTTCTCAATTACAAAAAGGAGGGATTAGATTAGCAAAAGTTTTGAACGATTTATTTGATTAAATTATAAGTGTTCCAACGTCTTTTTTCACGAACCAAAAAAGATTTGAATTTGTGAGGAATATCTATTTTTAAATGTATTTTTTTAAAGGATTTTGGATGTAAAAATTCAATTTCAGAAGCGCATAAAAAGAGTCCTTTGCCTTTATGATTAAGTTCAGGATTTCCATAAATTTTATCGCCTAAAATAGGACGATTTATGGATGCTAAATGAATTCTGATTTGGTGTGTTCTGCCAGTTTTTGGAGCTACTTTTAAACAGCTTAATTCTTTAAATTTTAAAGATTTTACAATCTTAATAATTTCAAAACTAGTTTCAGCAGTTTTAGATGCTATTGGAGTTTCAATTTTTTGATTTGCATGAATATTTCCAATAACAATAGTGCAATATTTTTTTAAAACGGTTCTATTTTCAAATTGTTTGCTTAATTCAATTTGAGCAGTTTTAGTTTTCGCAATAACTAAAATTCCAGAAGTTTGATTATCAATTCTATGAACTGGCATAGGAAATGCTAACGCATCTTTTTGAGTGCTTTTAAATAAATTAAACGGCAAAGCATTGGTAACGGTTTTAAATTGGTTTCCACTAACCGTTAATCCAGCAGGTTTATTAATAACTGCCATATAATCATCTTCAAAAAGTATAGGTAATTTACATTCAAAAATTTTGGGAATTGTTACTGGACTTTCTAATAATTCTAAAACCTGACCATAATTTACCCAAGTTGCAGTTTTTCCAATAATTCCATTTACTAATATTTGTCCACGTTTAATAGCTTTTTTTACACCACTATTTGATGGAATGTAATTGTAAAATATTTTTGGAGCATAATCTTGCAATCTAATGCTGCTAATTCCTTTTGGTACAATATGAGAATGAATAGTTTTAATTCAATTTAAATTTAAGTCAGTTATAAACAAAAGACGATTGTATTTGTTTAAAGTTACAATTGGAAGCGTTTAAAATTGCTAAAAAAATGTTAAATATAAATTATTATGAATCAATTAATTATATTTTATTAATTCCTTTTGGCATAGAATTTCAAGTACTTCTTTATAATCAAAAGATAGTTTTAATTTTAATGCTTCGTTGTAGGTAAACCAGTTGTAATCAATAACTTCTAGTTCCTGAATTTTAATTTCACCTGTCCAATTCCCTAAAAAACGAAAGTACTTACGGTTTTGCCAAACACCTGTTTTTAAAATGAAAGTTGGTGAAAAATCTAAATTACATTCTTCTTTAACTTCTCTAATTACGTTTTGTTCAGCTGTTTCACCTATTTCGGCTCTTCCACCAGGACAACCCCAAAATTTGGGATAATTTTGTGTGTAATTAGATCGTTGAAGTAATAAAATTTTTTTATTTTGAAGTATAATTCCTGAAGCTGCTAAAATCATTAGTTTTATTGTTTAATAATACCTAATGTGGCAGTTTGTCCAGTATTTAAATTCCATTCTTTATCAGACAATAAATTACCATTTTCATCATAAACACTAAATTCAGCAGTATTTGGACCCGAAAATCCCTGATTTAAAGCTTGAAAATCAATACGATTATAGCCATCATTAAGTTTTACATACAGTACAAAATAGTTACTTTTTAAACCTATATTATCACTAATTACTTGTTCATTTAAATATACCTTAATTCTGTCACCATCTACATAACTATGATCTCTAGCTTCAATTTTAACCGTTCTACTTCTTGTAGTAACAGTTCCTAAACCATAAGTACTAGCTAAACTTTTATGCGTAACATCTTTGTTATTCCAATATTTTACGCCAACAATATCTTTATCTTCTGGACGATTTTCTAATAAAATACTTTGAGTATTATTATTTGAATATTTTTTTAAATTTTGATTAATAGCATCTGTATTAATCTTATTATTAGTATTAAAATTGTAGTTAGTATTAGGGTTTGCTTTAGTGTTTGAAGTATTAGCTTTTAGTTTATTTGTAGAAGTTGTTACACCAACTTCATTATTTATTGATGTACTATCTGACTGAGAGAATAAAGCATTAGAACTCCAAATTAAAATAATAGTAAGTATTAATTTTTGTATCATATAACTTTTTATATGGTATTTTATAACAAATAAAATGCCATAATTTTATTAATGAGTAAAAATACTAAAAAAAGTCTCAACGATAATTGAGACTTTTTATTAATTGTTTGTTAAAGTGCTTATGAATTTGTTATTTTTCCATGCTTCCTTCCCAAACACCAGTCATATTTAAACTTTCGTTTGTCCATGAACCAGAGCCAGTAGTTTCAGTGTTAGATACGGAAAATTGTCCGCTAAATTCTGCTCCAGTTGAAGCTTCTCCAATAGTTGCAGAAAATTGACCATTTTCTAAATTAACAGTTCCGTTTAAACTGTATGTAGCAGAGTAAATTTCTGAGGTGGCACTTCCAGTGGCAACTCCGTTATCATCAACTGTTGCAGTCCATGTTCCATGGTCATCACCAGAGTATGTTCCATTCCAAATACCTTGGTAATCTGTAGGTTGAACAATTGTTTCATCGTCGTTATTGCTACATGAGTTTAGAAATGTAATCAACGAAATTGATAAGAAAATTAGGATTGTTTTTTTCATTTTTTTGAGGATTTAATTAAACTTGGTTTTAGGTGTTGATTGAGTTAATAGCTTATAAATTTTAAAGTATTGTAATTGCTATTTTTATCTTCTACTTTCAAAATATAAATTCCTTTTTGAAGATTAGTTATAGGGATTTGCTTTTCTATTTTTGAAGTTTTATATACTTTTTGACCTAATAAGTTATAAACTTCTATGTTTTTTACTTCAGATAAATTTTGAGTGTTATTAAAATAAAAAATATTGTTATGTACATAGAATGACAAGTTAGTTTTTAACTCTACTTTATTTACAGCTAAAGTATTATTTGTAAATAAACTTGAAATTTGAGCTTCAGTTAATGCCATGGAATAAATTCTAAGATCGTCAATACTTCCATTAAAAAACTCTGCTCCAGATCTTGCTCCAATTGTAAGTGCGTTTGTAACCAATCCAAAAGGGCTTGTAGCACTAGTATGTGTTGCTAACACGCCATTAATATATACCTGTTTAGAATTATCTGATTTTGATATTACTGCAATATGATTCCATACATTTGCATTAAGAGGTAGAGAGTTTGAATTTGCAAAATCTTTATATTCAAATGCTATATAGCCTGTAGATTTTGTTCTTAACAAATAGTTAGTAGCAGAGGTGTAGTTGGATTTTCCTAAAATCATTGCATTCTGAAGGGAGTTGGGCTTAACCCATACCGAAATGCTTAATTCATTACTACAATTTAAAATATCATTGTGGGCAACGGTGATAATATCACTACCATCAAAACTGTAAGCGCTATCAGGATTTCCAAATCTATCAGTAGTAAGTGTTGCACCACTTACGGTTCCGTTAAGGTTATTTCCACTTTCATCATTAGCATTTCCATTAAAAGGATAATAAGCAATTAAGGTTTTAAACTCACTTTTAATTTCGGTTTCAGTTAATGCTTTATTGTAAAATTTAACTTCATCTATATCTCCATTAAAAAAGCGATAAGTATTAAACAAACTTCCTATATGAATTGGTATTTCTGATGAAGTATTTAAAATTGCACCATTATCAATTTCGAAAGTATTTGTTGTTAATAAATTACCATCGGCATACAGTTTAACATCGTACATTGTTTTATTAGTTCCTCCATCAAAAACAGCTGCATAAAAGTGCCAATCATTGTTTGAATTGTCAAAATCTTTTGTCAAAGCTGCGCCATTAATATCTATTCCAAGTCCTCTGGTTTGGCTATTTACATCTATTTCAAATCGTTGTCCATAAATAGTATTAGAACCATATGAAATTATAGCATTATCATACGTACCGGTTGCAACATCGCTTGTTTTAGCCCAGAAACTTATGGTTCTCTCAGATTCTCCTATTGGACCTGGATATATGCAGGTTATATCATTATCAACACCATTAAAATGATAAGCACTGTTGGCATTTCCAAATCTATCAGTAGTTAGTGTAGCTCCATTTACGGTTCCATTATTTCCATTTCCACTTTCATCATTAGCATTTCCATTAAAAGGATAATAAGCAATTAAGGTTTTAAACTTACTTTTAATTTCGGTTTCAGTTAATGCTTTATTGTAAATTTTAATGTCATCAATATCCCCTTTAAAATATCTACCATAGCCATAAAGCATTCCAATATAAATTGGAAATTGAGAACTTGTATGTATTACAGGATCCACTCCGTTAAATGCAGCATTTGTTGTTAATAAATTACCATCCGCATAAAATAGAATGTCAGATAAATTTGAACCTAATGTATTATCAAAAACAACCGTGTAAAAATGCCAATTATTATCGCTATTGTCAAATGCTTTGGTTAGTTCTCCTCCGCCTAATCCACATCCTAAACCGTATGCTTTTGAATTTAGTTCAATATCAAATCTGGCACCGTAATCAAAACTTGTAGTGGTTATTCCATAGCTTAAAACAACGTTACCATAATTGCTAGTTGGTACAGCATCAGTTTTAGCCCAAAAACTAATTGTTCTAGAAGTTGCTTCTAGAGGTCCTGGAAATAAACATTGTATATAATTATCGGTGCCATTAAAATGATAAGCACTGTTGACGTTTCCAAATCTATCTGTAGTTAGTGTAGCTCCGTTTACGGTTCCGTTATTTCCATTTCCACTTTCATCATTAGCATTACCGTTAAAAGGATAATAGGCTACTAAACCATTTACTTCATTTTTAATTTCTTCTAGTGTAAGTGCTTTTTTGTAGATTTTAACATCATCAATAGACCCTTTATAAAATTGTGTTAAATTAGAACCGCAACCTATAGTTAAATTTCTGGTATTAATTATACTACCTGTATAAGTTATACCTTTACTAATATCTAAAACTCCATCAACATAAATAGTTACACTTTCGCCACTTTTAAAAACAGTGGTTATATTGTGCCAATTATTATCATTTAAATCAATAGTTCCTCTATTTTCAATACCGTTACTAGGTGTAAATTCAAACCAACTGTAGGAGTCGCCGTAACTACCTGTTCCAATACTGTAACTTGGTTCACCAAAAGAGCCTTTATATTTCGAAATCATATAAATAGCATTATTTTGGGCATCGTGTTTAGCCCAAAAAGAAATACTAAAAGATTCACCAGTTTGAATATTTATATTAGAGTTGTCAGCAATAGAAATATAATTGTTAGTACCATCAAAATAATAGGCACTATTTGTATTTCCAAATCTATCTGTTGTTAAAGTGGCCCCATTTACAGTACCGTTATTAGCATTTCCACTTATGTCGTTAGCATTTCCATTAAAAGGGTAGTACGCTACCAAGCTAGTTTGTGAATAAATGAATAATGGAAGCATAATAAAAGTTACTAAAAGTTGTAATTTTTTCATGACAAAAATTTTAATAGATTATAAATTTTAAAGAGTTGTAATTACTATTCTTCTCTTCTACTTTTAAAATGTAAAAGCCTTTTTGAAGATTAGTTATCGGAATTTCTTTTTCTATTTTAGAAGTTTCAAATACTTTTTGACCTAATAAATTATAAACCTCCACATTTTTAATTTCAGTTAAATTTTGTGTGTTTTTAAAATAAAGAATGCTGTTATAAACATAAAATATTGAGTCTGTATTTAAGTCTACTTTGTGTACGGCTAACGTATTATTAGTGTATAAACTAGAAATTTGTGCATCAGTTAATACCATGGAATAGATACGAACATCATCTAAATCACCTTGGAAATAACCATTTTCCGGATAATTGTAGCTACCTAAGTATTGTGCAGTTCTAATCATTCTTGTTGGTGTAAGGCCATTAAAAGTACCAATAAGTTCCGCATTTTTATAAGCTTTCATTAAACCTGTTTCATCAACTGTACAGGTAATCATTGTCCAATCATTAAGTGTTAACGGACTATTAGGATAAGTGGAAGTATCATCGCAATAAAGTAAGTATTTTGTTGGTCCATCTAATACATAGAACATTAAAACATTAGAAGTTGATTCATTTCCTATTCCAATGTTATCACTATCTCTGCCATTACCAATATCAAATGGTACTCCCCAATTATTAAAAACTTCCCACTTTGCCCAAAGATTAATGGTCATTGGTCCACCATTTTCCCAATCGCCAATATCAATATAATCATTATTTGAGTTTCCATGGTAATGATATGCACTATTTGAATTTCCAAACCTATCTGTTGTTAATGTTGGCCCATATACTGTTCCATCATGATTATTACCACTTTCATCATTGGCATTACTATTGAAAGGATAATAAGCAATTAACTCTGGTGTTTCATATAGTTTTACATCATCAAACCATATTTTAACTGTTCCTGCGTTACCTGCTGTTAATAAAACATCAGTTGGGACAGTAGTTGGGTGTGCTGGAAAATTACTGGTTGTTGTGGAATTATAAGTGCCTGTTACTTGTATTCCATCAATATACACTTGATATATCTTTGTAGTTAAATTAGCTTTAATCTTAATGTGGTACCACTGATCTACATTATAACTTTGAATTTCATAGGAATTCCCACCAGAATAATTTGCAATTATTTTACCGTTATTAAACTCCACTCTATAACAACTAGTACCCCAAGTATCAGCATTTGGATTGTATAATGCAATATAACCTACTGATCCTGAAAGTATTTTTTCTACTTTCACAAAAGCTTCAACACTTAATTTATTAGGCATTATTGATGGTGATTTAATAAGAGATGCTGACCATGAACTAGCTCCTTCAAGTTCAAAAGAATTATTTGGGCTCACTGAAGTGGTATTTACCACTTTTTGGTTAGCATCTCCCGTACCATTGTATTTAATAACCCAACCAGCAGGAAGTACACCAAGAGCATCATCTTCAAAATCATCATTAATGATATAGGTTTGTGCGTTTAAAATTAGGGGTAATGAAAAAGCGAATAAAAAAAGTAGTTTTGCTTTCATAGTTTTGAATTTAATCAATTATAAATTTTAAAGTATTGTAATTGCTGTTTTTATCTTGTATTTTCAAAATATAAAAGCCTTTTTGAATAATGGTTATAGGTATTTGACTTTCAATATTTGAAGTTTCAAATACTTTTTTACCTAATAAATTAAATGCTTTTACGCTTTTAATTTCCTCCAAAATTTGTGTATTTTTAAAATATAATATGTTGTTATTTACATAGAAATTATTAGTGTTTATAGTTTCTAAAGAAACAGCAAGAGTTTCAGTATTATATATAGTTAAAACTTCAGTATTTGTAAGTGCTTTGTTGTAAATTTTTATCTCATCAATGGCTCCTTTAAAATATCTTGGTTGTCCTGTATAGAATAATCTACCAATATTAAGTACTTGTTCGTCAAGTGTATTTATATTAATATCTCCATTTGTGTTACAAACACTTGTTAATAAGGTACCATCTGCGTAAAATTGTAAATCAGATAACGCATTGGAAATAGAGTTGTCAAAAACAACTGTATAAAAATGCCAATCATTATCTGAATTATCAAATTCTTTAGTAATATATTTATCAGAAACATCAACACCTAATCCTCTGCATTTAGGATTTAATAGTATTTCAAATCTTCCTCCACCTGTTGGCCACTGTCCATAACTTAATACTGTATTCTGCTGACTAGTTGTATCAGGATCCCTATCTGTTTTTGCCCAAAAAGAAACTGTTCTAGAAACATTGCCAAAAGGACCAACTTGAGTATTACACAGGATATAATTATCTATGCCATTAAAACTATAAGCGCTATTTGTATTTCCAAATATGTCAGTGGTTAAAGTGGCTCCATTAACAGTACCGTTATTTCCATTTCCACTTTCATCATTGGCGTTACCATTAAATGGGTAGTAGGCAACTAAAGTACTTGCTTTAAATTGAATCTCATTTCCATAATATTTTGTGCCTTCAAATTGTATCCAAGTTTTGTAATAGTATAATTGATTTTCTGTAAGACCAGTGATGTTATCGGTATAAGTTCCCAACCCAGTTGCCGAATTTGTAATAGATGTTGCTGTAGTTACATCAAAATCTGAAGTGGTTGCATAAACAAATCCTCTTGAAATAGTGCTTGCTGTTTCGGCAAAAAGTATTTCGCCATTTAAACTTGCAGAAGTTGGTTGTTGATTGGTAGCTAGGTTGGTAATTATATTGGTTAAGGATTCATAAGCACCAGCATCTATGGTAGTGTTAATGGTTCTGTTGTTTCCTATAATGTCAACTGTTGGCGTATCTGCTATAGTTGGGTATAAGGAATTATCTCCAAAATCAATGGCTGCCGACTGTGGATTAATGCTCCAGTCTGCATTTAAAATTTCATCTAATTCTGTTTGATTTGTTGCATTACCTGTAAAGCTTGTAGGTTTGGTAAACCTTGGATAATTTTCACCAAATACTGCTCCATCATTTGTATTTGAAATACCCATATTAGTTCCTGTGGTTGTAAAATCTTGAACAAGATTATTTTCAGAGCCTGCAATATTACTTATTTGACCTGCATCATTTCCCCAAATAATACTGTTATAACATGAGCTGTCAACACCATAATCTCCTTTATTGTTTACTATGGTACAGTTGATAAGAGACCCTTTAGATTGATAAGCTCCAGCATCATGTAAACATTCATTATTAGCAATAACACAATTTATAGCTTTTGGAGCTCCAATACTTCCACCTAAATAAATACCTCCACCATAACCACCTGCTGAATTATTTACAATATATGAATTATAAATATTACCACTTGTACTTATAACTATACCACCTCCATTTGCGTCAGCATGATTTGAATAAATTTTACAATTGTATATTTTAAATTGTTTAGCGGCAGATATTCCTCCTCCATAACTAGCATAATTATTACGAACTGTGCAGTTTCTAATATAAACGCCATAAGCGCTAGTATCTGTTGTGTTTATAAATATGCCACCACCAACATTTTCATTACCTCCAGAGCCATTTGCATAACCTTTTTCAACAATAAAACCATCAAATTCATTAAGAGTAGAAGTATTATAAAAATAAACTACATGATACGAATTATCTGTATTATCACCTATAGTACCAATGTCTCCACTTAAAATGGTAGGGTAGAGTTCAGGGTCTCTTGTTCCTCCACCAGTTGGGAAACCTCCAAATAGTTTTTTATCTCTAGGGATATTAAAATAAATAGTCCTGTCGGTAGTTGCAGTTGGATAATATATACCTTGTGCTACATTTATGGTTGTATTTGAACCTATATTAGCAATAGCAGTTTGTAAATCGGTATAGGCATTTGCCCAATCAGTTCCGTTATTTAATCCTGTTGCATTTTGATCAACATAAATTATCTGAGAAGATAGAGTATAAGAAACAAGCATTAAAAGAAAAAGTAGTTTTTTTATCATAACTTTAGATTTTTGAAGAAAAAATTTACTGGGGATAACTTAAAGTTAAAGCAGTAAATGAATAAAATGTATGATAAGTGTCATAAAAAAGAAAAATCCTTAGCTTAAGCTAAGGATTTTTAAAAAGTTTTTACGATTTGGTGATTTATTTTACCATTTGAAAACTACGTTTTATAAAGTTTGTTAATTCTTCACCTTGTAAAAGTCCTTGGGATAGTTTTGCCAAGTCAAAAGCTTGTTGAATTAAACGTTCTTGTTTCTTTTTAGTTTTGGTGTTTAAAATTTCACTTACTAAATCGTTATTAGTATTAATTACTAAATTGTACATGTCTGGGAAATTACCCATTCCCATCATTCCACCTCCGCCAGTAGCTTGCATTTCTTTCATGCGTCGCATAAATTCTGGTTGTGTAATTATAAAAGGGTTAGCATCAGAATCCATAGCTTCCATTTGAACTGTATAAGTTTCCTTTGGAATTACTTCTTCAATAATAGGTTTTAATTTTTCTTTTTCTTCATCAGAAAGTTTACTGATTTTATCTTCATCTTTTTTAATTAAGTTGTCAATATGGTCAGCATCTACACGTACAAATTGAATTTTTTCTTTACTTGTTTCCAGTTTTTGTAATAAATGAGAAACAATAGGAGAATCTAATAATAAAACAGTGTATCCTTTTTCTTTAGCAGCATCAATATAACTATGTTGCGCTTTTATATCGGAAGCGTATAAGATTATTAATTTATCGTCTTTATCTGTTTGAATAGGTTTAACTTTTTCTTCTAATTCTTTCCAAGTTAAATATTCTTTATCTACTGTAGGATATAATGCAAATTTGTCAGATTTTTCAAAGAATTTTTCTTCGGAAAGCATTCCATACTCAATAATAATTTTAATGTCGTCCCATTTTTCTTCAAAAGCTTTACGATCATTTTTGAATAAACTAGTTAGTTTATCTGCTACTTTACGAGTAATATAACTTGATATTTTTTTAACAGCAGCATCGGATTGTAAATAAGAACGAGACACATTTAATGGAATATCTGGAGAATCAATAACTCCGCGTAACATTTGTAAAAAATCTGGAACAATTCCTTCCACATTATCTGTTACAAATACTTGATTTTGGTATAATTGAATTCTGTCTTTAGTTGGATCTAAGTTTTTACTTAATTTAGGAAAATATAAAATTCCGGTTAAATGAAATGGATAATCTACATTTAAATGAATATTAAAAAGTGGTTCTTCAAATTGCATTGGATACAATTCTCGGTAAAAAGATTTGTAATCTTCATCTTTTAAATCACTTGGGTTTTTGGTCCAAGCCGGATTAGGATTATTTACAATATTATCAACTGTAATTTTTTCAGGTTCCGCATCTTCTTTTGCATCTTTAGGTAGAGGTAAAGTTTCTTCACGAGTTCCAAATTTAATTGGAATAGGCATAAACTTGTTATACTTGGTTAAAAGCTCAGTGATTTTAAAATCTTCTAAAAAGTCTTTAGAATCCTCATCAATATGTAAAATTATTTCAGTTCCTCTTTCTTTCTTTTTAGTTTCTTCTAAACTATATTTTGGACTACCATCACATTCCCAGTGAACTGCTTTTGATCCTTTTTGATAGGATTTGGTTATGATTTCAACTTTATCGGCCACCATAAAAGCAGAATAAAAACCTAACCCAAAATGACCAATAATTCCAGAATCTTCTACTTTATCTTTATACTTTTCAACAAATTCTTCTGCACCAGAAAAAGCTACTTGGTTGATGTATTTTTCAACTTCTTCACCAGTCATACCAACTCCTTGGTCAATAATTCTAATTTCTTTTTTCTTTTTATCTACTTTAATTTCAATTATTGGTTCTCCAATATCTCCTTTTACTTCTCCTAAAGTAGAAAGGTGTTTTAATTTTAAAGTTGCATCCGTTGCATTCGAAATTAATTCACGTAAAAATATTTCGTGATCAGAATACAAGAATTTTTTTATAATCGGAAAAATATTTTCAGCCGTTACATTAATATTTCCAGTTGCCATATTTTTTATTTTTTTAAGATTTAATGTTTACCTATTGTCAAAAAAAATACCAAACTTTTTAAAATGACATTATGACAGTGATTAATATGATTTTAATTTTGAAATAAGCTATTTAAAGATTTTTAGTACTTTTAAAAACTAATGCTTTATTTATGAAAAACGAAGATTATATTTTAATTGAAGGATATAAACATATACGCTATAAACAGTTTCCATTAACCGAAAATGAAATGTTATCTAGAAGTAAAATTTATTTTGAACAGTTAAATAATAGAAGATCTGTTAGAAATTTTTCTGATAAAAAAATACCTAAAGAAGTTATTAATAATATTATAAAGACAGCTTCAACAGCTCCTTCAGGCGCAAATAAGCAGCCATATACTTTTTGCGTAGTTGAAAATCAGGAATTAAAGAAAAAAATTAGAATTGCAGCGGAAGAAGAAGAAAAAAGAAGTTATAATGAACGAATGAGTGAAGAATGGTTAGAGGATTTAAAACATTTAGGAACGGATGCCAATAAACCTTTTTTAGAAATTGCACCTTATTTAATTGTGGTTTTTAAACGTCCATTTGAATACGATAAAAATGGTGAGAAACATCAAAATTATTATGTGAATGAATCGGTAGGTTTAGCTTGCGGTACGTTAATCTCTGCCATTCATAATGCAGGTTTGGTAACATTAACTCATACACCAAGTCCAATGCGTTTTCTAGAAAAAATATTGAATAGGCCTAATAATGAACGAGCTTTTTTATTATTACCTGTTGGCTATGCAGCTGAAAAAACATACGTGCCGGATATTAAAAGAAAACCGTTAACTAAAATTTTGGAATGGTATTAAACTAACTTTTTGTTAAAATGTAGATTTCGTTTATTACTTTTAAAATATTTAAGAAGATGCTATGTTTTGAATTTTGAGAATTTGTTAATTTTAATATAAAAGTTATCAACCAAATTTAAGAATTAATAATTTATTATAGTAAAAATAGTACTTTTGGACAAGTTAGATATTAATAGATAAAAAATAATATATGTACAATTCAAAAATAACTGGACTTGGATACTATGTTCCTGATAACGTTGTTACTAATGATGATTTATCCAAAATGATGGATACTAATGATGCATGGATTCAGGAAAGAACAGGTATTAAAGAAAGGAGATGGATAAAAGAAGGAAGTGAAGACACTTCTGCGGTTATGGGCGCAAAAGCTTCTAGAATTGCTATTGAAAGAGCTGGATTAACAAGTGATGATATTGATTTTGTAGTTTTTGCAACACTAAGTCCAGATTATTACTTTCCTGGCTGTGGAGTTCAAATTCAAGAAATGCTTGGTTTAAAAACTGTTGGAGCATTAGATGTTAGAAATCAATGTTCGGGATTTGTTTATGCGTTATCTGTTGCAGATAAATTTGTAAAAACAGGAGATTATAAAAACGTGTTAGTGGTTGGTTCTGAATACCATTCAGGAGGTTTAGATAAAACAACTAGAGGAAGAGGTGTTTCTGTAATTTTTGGTGATGGAGCAGGGGCAGCAATAGTTTCTAGAACGGAAGATAACACTAAAGGAATTTTATCTACTCATTTACATTCTGAAGGAAAATACGCTGAAGAACTTACTGTTTTAGCTCCTAGTATTAAACATTGGGTTCCGCAAATTATGGCTGAAAATGATGAAAATGACGAATCATATTTCCCATATATGAATGGAACATTTGTATTTAAACATGCAGTTGTTCGATTTATTGAAGTTATTAATGAAGGATTACAGGCTAATAATTTAACAGCGGAAGATATTAATATGTTTATTCCACATCAAGCAAATCTTAGAATTTCGCAATTTGTTCAAAAGAAACTAAAATTATCAGATGATGAGGTATTTAATAATATTATGAAATACGGTAACACAACAGCCGCATCTATTGCAATTGCATTAACAGAAGCTTGGGAACAAGGTAAAGTTAAAGATAATGATATTGTAGTTTTATCTGCTTTTGGTAGTGGCTTTACTTGGGGAAGTGTTATTATTCGCTGGTAATTAAAATTTATTTTTAAAGTTAAAAGCCTCTAAAATGCAAATTTAGAGGCTTTGTTTAAAAAGTTTATTGTTTAACTAATTCAAATAATTACAATATTCTTTTTAGTATTTTTAGGCTATGTTTCTTTTTTATTTATAACGGCAAAAATATACTAATAAGGCATTTAACTTGTTAAATAATAGTTAATTAAAAGTAATTTTAATGCTTTAAATTATATAAATCCACCACCTCCTTGGGCCTCATTATTATCTCTAGATTTACGTTTTTTAGCTTTGTTTTTTCCTCCTCCAAATCGGTACATAAAGCCAACATAAGCAGTTCTACTTTCCCAATTAAATTGTCCAGATTGAGGATAAGGATTTTCAGAATCGAATTTAAATTTCATTCCTTTAAAAATATCATTTACTCTAAAGCTTATAGTGCCTTTTCCTTTAAGTACATTTAAGCTTGCACCAGTATTTATCATCCACATTGGATATACTTTAAATTGAATAGATTGCCCACCGCCTCTATACATTGTAAATAATTGAAAACGAAGGTTTTTACTAGCGATAAAGCTATTACTTAATCTAAAATTTAATGAATTATTAGTTACTTCAATCTGTTCTCCGTTAGCTACGCCACTCTCTTTTTGAGTATATAAATCAAAACTTGCGTTTGTTCTCCACCATTTTGCAATTTTATAATTTGAGGATAATTCAAATCCATATCTGTCATTGCTTTCGGTATTGTTATAAGATAACTCAACTTTGTTTTCATCTAAAGGATCTATATTTAATATTCTACTAATGTTATCATTTACTCTTCTATAAAAAGTTCCAATAGTAAAGGAGCCTTTATTGTGTTTTTTTGTATAGTTAAACTCATAAGAATTAGTAAACTGAGGTTTTAAATTTGGGTTTCCAATTGAAGTAATTAATGGAGTACTCCATTCTCTAATTGGATTTACTTGTCCAATTGAAGGACGATCAACTCTTCGGCTGTAACTTAATTGAAATTGATTTTTTTCACTTGGGTTATAGGTAATAAATGCAGAAGGATATACTGAAAATATTTTATCAGAATATTTTAAAGTTTCAGCTCCTTTTACAAAAGTTCCATCTACTTCATACTGTTCAAAGCGAGCACCTAGTTGCATAGATATTTTATTAATTTTATGGTTATAGTTTATATAAGCTGAATAAATATCTCTGTTATAATTAAATGAAGTAAAATCTTTAAGTTTTGTTTTATACCATCCGTTGCCATCATCAATTAACTCTCCGTTGGTGTCATATATGAATTCATGTTGAGTTGTTACATTACTTTTATTTGTTTCATTATACCTAGCTTCAAGTCCAAGTTCTAGTTTAGAATTTTCGGATAATGGATTTGTATAATCAATGTTATAGAGTCTTAAGCCTCTTTCATTAATAATTTTATCATTATAATTTGTAGTTAAATCATTTGGATGAACTAACTCATTATAATTAGCAGTTTCAGGACTTTCAGAGTCTGAAAAGTTTGCTTCAAATTCTAAATTATGCCCTTTTTTATTAAAATCAATTTTATAATTAAAATTATAGGCATGTGAATTTGACTCTCCATCAACTATCATTTTGCTATCGCTATCTAGAACATTGTCAAAAGTTGCTTTAGTATCACCTTTAAACAAGCTATTTGTCATATTTTGTGTAGTATAAAATGAAAAAGTGTTTTTATCATTTAAATAAACATCGGCGCCAACTTTTAGAAGTTGCGAAGTTCTATTATCTAAAAAGAAAAAATTTTGAATTGAATTATTATCTAATCTGGTTATTCTTCCATCATTTTCACTTTTGCCATCGTTTAAACCGTAATTAGCAAAGAAATTTACTTTTCCAGTTCTTAAATTCATATCTAAAGAACCATTATAACGTTCGTTTTTACCAACTGTAAGTCCTGTATTTATAGAGCCATTAAAACCTAAGTTTGCATTTTTATGTAGAACAATATTAATAATTCCGCTCATTCCTTCTGGATTATATTTTGCGGAAGGATTGGTAATTAATTCAACACTTTTAATAGATGTTGACGGAATTTGTTTTAATAGTTGAGCAGCACTAATATTTGTTGGTTTACCATCTACTAATACACGAACATTTTCATTACCACGTAAGCTAACAGCTCCAGTTTGGCTATCTACAGAAACAGATTGAACATTGTTTAATAACTCGGAAGCAGTTGTGCCAGCCGATGTTAAATCCTTACCTACATTTATAACTTTTCTATCCACTTTTTGTGTAACGGTTGAGGTTTCTGCAACTACTTCAACTTCGTTAAGTGATGTTGCTTCTTCTTTTAAAGTTATAGTTCCTAAGTCAATTTTTGGATGATTACTAACAATGTTAATTTTTTGAGTTTCAGTTTTGTAACCAATAAATTGAACTTCGATAATATAATTTCCTTCAGGTATTTGTTTTATATTAAAAAGACCTTTGTCATCAGTTATACCACCAGTAATGGTTTTATTATTAAGATCTTTCACAATTATAGTAACATATGGTATTGCGTTGTTAGAAGTATTATCTATAACTTTTCCATAAACAGCGCCTAGTTTCGGAATATTGTTTGTGGGTAGCTGTGCAAAAATGGTAAAAGATAAAAATAAGCTACACAATAAAATTAGATTTTTCATAAAGATATTTGAGTTTTTATTTCGGTAATATTGATTTTAACTTGTTAAAAATTTAGTTTGATGCATCGCAAACTATTTAATTTAGTTTTTAAAGAAGACTATAATTTTGGGTAGATGTTACTGTGTTTAACAATTTTTTAACTTATTTAACAAATTACCCAAATAGAGTAAAGGAGGGTTTTTTACGTATAACTATTGTAAATACGTAGTTTAATTGATTTTAAGAAATGTTTATAAAAGGTGTAATAGAGAGAATTTTAAACAAAATAAAAGTTCCATAATTTTGATTTTAGAAGCATTTAATTGTTTGAATATTTCTTTAAAGTAAATATATAGAGTAAAATTTAAATGCGGGAACTATCTAAAATCCTTTTATGGAACTTTATAAAGTTTGGTTTGTGTTATTTATTTCATAGTATTTATTCCTTTTTTATTAGCAATAATCCTCCGATAAAGAATTAAATTAATTACTTAAATAAGTATTTTAAAATTTCAGTTTAAAAATAGTTGGAGTAATTGAATTACACAATACACATTATGAGTATTTTTAATAGAAAAGACTATAGAGGTTCTAGGTTATTTTTAAAATAGTTTTTAAGCTCGCTAGTTGAATTTAAATGGAATTTTTTTAGAATATTTCTTCTATGTGTATCTACCGTATGTTTGCTTATATGAAGTTTTTCAGAAATTTCATTACTAGTTTTATTAAGCAATAGAAGACGAACAATATCACGTTCACGATTACTAATGCTACTCAATAATTTATTATTTGTTAAATTATTAAAATAAAGTGTTTCGTATTCGTTTTGTTGGTTCAAGAATTTAGCTGAGGCACAAATATCCATATGAATTCCTTCATGTAAAACGGTATAATGAGCTAACCCAATAATTGGTTTATGATTTTCATCAAATTGAATAGGAGTAGTGTTTTGAATTATATTAACATATTCGCCAGAAGCGTTCTTAAATCTATAATTCCAAGTATAACTCATTCGTTCTCTTTTTTCATCATCTAGCTCGTTCATGGTAAAATTCATAAGCGATTTAAGGCTTTGTACCCATAAAGCAATATCATCTTTATGAAATCTTGACCAAAAAAAGTCCATGCCACCTTTTAGTAAGTCTTCTTTTTTTAAACCAGTACAGGAAGTAAAATTTTTACTTACATATTCAAAATTTTGATAAACCGTATTGGTAATGCAAAAAAAAGTAGTGTTATAAGGATAATAAAAATCAAGCTCAATTATTTTTTTTATATGCTCCTTTAGCTCAATCTTGGGATAGGTTTCAAAAATTTCTTTATAAATATCTTTAATTGAAAATGAATCCAAATTTTAGGTTTTTTAGTGACTATTTATGGCTAATATAATAATAAATAAATAATTAGCTTTTAAAGATATTTACATCCAAACTCTAAATAAGACTAAAAAATATTGGTGTTGTTGTTAGTTTTCTTTTTTGCAAATCATTAAAAATAAAGGATATTTTTTAATTTTATTATCTATTTCTTTTTCAATTTCAAAATAGATATTATAGTATTCAACTATAAATCCATTAGCTTTTAAAAGATTACTTAATTCTTCTTTATCAAAGCCATTATGTCCATCGAAATCAGGATGACTAGCATGAAATGAGCCATCTTCTTTAACTAAATCAGCAATACATAAATATCCGTTTGTTTTTAATAAAGAATTAAAGATGTTTAAAATTTTTGGAATATCTAAAATATGATGTAAAGTCATCATAGTATAAATAACATCAAAGTTGTTTTTCGCTAATTTTTCATCTAATAGATTAATTAATAAAGGGTGAAAATTAGTAATGCTTTCATGCTTTATTTTTTGTTGTAAAACCTCTATCATTCCTTTTGAGGTATCTGTAAGGGTAATAGTTTTAAAATAATCTTTTAGTTGATAGCTTAATAAACCTGTTCCGCAACCAAATTCAAGTGCAGAATTATTTTCAATAGGTTTTATGAAATTTTTAATTTCTGTAGCAACTTTTTTAGCTCTTAAAACTTTATTTGGATCGTTATCCCACTCTTTAGCTTGTTTATCAAAATGTTCCATAAATTGTTTATTTTATTTCAAATACTTTTCCTTCTTCGGCCAAAACGGTATTTTTAAACACGTTTTTTGCTTCAGTTAAAAAATCATTTTTATTTTTATATCTACTACTAAAATGACCAATTATAAGATTTTTTACTTGTGCCATTTTAGCAATTTCTGCTGCTTGTTGTGCAGTGGAATGTTTGGTTGTTTTTGCTAATGCTTCTTTATCATTTAAAAATGTTGACTCATGATATAAAGTGTCCACTTTTTTAATAATAGTTTTTATTTCCGGAAGATATTCTGTGTCGCTACAAAAAGCATAACTTAGAGGTTTGTTAGGTTCAAGAGTTACCTTTTCATTTTTTAAAATAGTACCATTTTCTAATTTAAAATCTCTACCATTTTTTAAATTTTGATAATCACAAATTTTAATATCAGGATATTTAGCAATAGCTTCCATATTTAATTTTCGCTCTCCTAATTTTTCTTTAAATAAAAATCCATTAGTATAAATTCTATGACTTAATGGAATAGTTTGAACAGATACTTTTTCATCTTCAAAAATAATTTCACTTTTTGTAGAATCTAATTCGTGAAACAAAAGTGGATATTGAGTCCAAGATTTTGATAATTTTAGTTGAAGAGTAATAATTTCTTTTAATCCTTTTGGCGCATAAATATGTAATTCTGTTTCGCGATTTAATAATCTAAAAGTTGAAATTAATCCTATTAAACCATAAAAATGATCGCCGTGTAAATGCGATATAAAAATATGTTTTATTTTATTGAATTTTATGCTGTATTTTCTAAGTTGAACCTGAGTTCCTTCTCCACAGTCTACTAAAAAAGTATGATTTTTAATAGATACAATTTGTGATGTTGGATGTGCATTTTCTCTTGGAGTAGCGGAGTGACAACCTAGAATTGTGAGTGTAATACTCATCGCATAATTAGCCTTTTTGAAACAACTTCGGTGTTGGTTTGTAAGCTGTAAATGTACATTCCTCTAACAAAATTATTTCTATTAAATTTAAAAGAATTATATCCTTTTTTTGCAGTAAAATTTTTTCTGAAAATAGTTTTTCCAAGTAAATTTTTTAGAGAAAATTGAATAGTTTGTGAATTTGAACACGTAAAACTAATTTTTGTGCCTTCAGAAAATGGATTTGGATATGCGTTGATATTAGAAATAGAAGTAACTACTTCATTTTTTAATGTAGCATCCTTTTCTTTTTTTTGCGCAAAAGAAACGGTAATAATCATAAAAAAAAGTAGTAAAAGTAATTTTTTCATCAATAGTTTATTCAGTTTTAAAATCCTAAATCCCTTGAAATATTATCCATTTCAATAATATCTATTGCTTCAGTTAATGTTGGAACAATATCTAATTCATCTAATAAATCTTCTTCAAAAGCATTCGTAAAAATAACAACAAAACTTGTGCCGTTTTGTTTATGTTGTTTATTTAAAGGTAAAAATACACTTAAATTTAAAAAATCTATGTTAAATTTTTCTGAAATATCTAAAATTAAATTATCATCTTTAATTGATTTTTCTTCTAATTTTAATTTTTTTAAAAACTCAGTAACAGATTCGGTATTTGGTTTTATAAGGGTGTATTTATCTGTTTTAGTAATTTTCATTGGCAATTATTGTTTTATTTGTTGTGCCAATAAATAAATTACAGCCATTCTAACTGCAACTCCATTTTCAACCTGATTTAAGATAATAGATTGATCGGCATCAGCAACATCACTTGTAATTTCAACTCCTCTGTTTATTGGTCCAGGATGCATTATAACAATCTTTTTGTCTAATGAATTTAATAAGGCTTTATCAATTCCAAAAAGTTGAGCATATTCTCTTGTAGAAGGAAAATAATTAATAGCCATACGTTCATTTTGGACTCTTAAAACATTTGCAACATCGCACCAATTTAGTGCTTTTTTTAGGTTTGTTTCTACAGTTACACCAAGGCTTTCAATATATTTTGGTATTAAAGTTTTTGGACCACAAACCATAATTTCTGCACCTTGTAATTTTAAAGCATAAATATTGGATAATGCAACGCGAGAATGTAAAATATCACCTATTATCACTATTTTTTTTCCTTTAACATCGCCTAGTTTTTCTCTGATTGAATAAGAATCTAACAAGGCTTGTGTAGGATGTTCGTGAGTTCCGTCTCCGGCATTAATAATTTTTGCGTTTACATGTTTTGATAAAAAATCACTTGCACCAACACTTGGATGTCTCATTACAATAATATCTACTTTCATAGATAAAATATTATTGGCAGTGTCAATTAAAGTTTCTCCTTTTTTTACAGAAGATTGACTTGCTGAAAAATTAATTACGTCTGCAGATAATCTTTTTTCAGCTAATTCAAAGGATAGTTTAGTACGTGTACTATTTTCAAAAAATAAATTGGCTATGGTAATATCACGTAATGAAGGTACTTTTTTTATTGGACGGTTGATAACTTCTTTAAAATGATCAGCCGTTTTAAAAATTAAATCGATATCCGATTTTTTGAGATGCTTAATTCCTAAAAGATGTTGTACACTTAACTGATTCATGTTCTTAATTATTTATAATATAAACCGCATCCTTTTCATCTTTTTCTCGCCAGTTTACGGTAACTTTTTCTTTGTTAATAACATCTACTTGTCTGCCTCTATAATCAGGTTGAATAGGTAAATGTCGGCTAAATCTTCTATCAATTAAAACTAATAATTCTATAGCAGATGGTCTTCCAAAGGATTGAATTGCGGTTAAAGCTGCTCTAATACTTCGCCCTGAAAATAGTACGTCATCAATTAATACAACATTTTTATTTTCTACTATAAAATTTATATTAGTAGTGTTTGCTGCAATTGGATCTTCTCTTCGTCTAAAATCGTCTCTATAAAACGTTATGTCTAATTGACCAACTTTTATATCAGATATATGATACTCATCTTTTAAAATTTGCACTAAACGGTTTACTAAAAAAATCCCTCTAGGTTGAATTCCTATTAATACGGTAGATTTAAAATCGTGGTGATTTTCAACTAATTGACAGGCTAATCTGTGTAAAATTATTTGAATTTCTTTTTCAGTAAGTAATAATTTTTTACTCATGGTAGTACCAAACATTGTTTGGAATACAAATATAGAGTATTTTGTTAATTAAATTGTTAAAAAAAATAAGGTATAATAATTTTATATAACATTAGTTCATGTACTTTTATTCTGTGAGTATCTAATAACTCTTACTATGTCTTTAACTCCAAGAGATGAAAATCTACCTTTATCGAAATTTGAATCCATGTTAAAAACAAATAGTGTTTATTTCTTTGATTCTGTTGAATTTGAAGAAATTATACATTATTATTTAGAAATGGGTAAAAATCCTTTAGCCAAAAAAGCTATAAAATTGGGATTAGAGCAACATCCAAATTCCATAAACTTAAAATTACTTCATGTTGAAGTTTTGGTTTTTGAAGGCGAATTAGAGAAAGCAACTACACTGCTAAATACACTTAAAGCCCTTGAACCAAATAATGAAGAAGTTTATGTACAGCAAGCAAATATTTTATCTAAAAAAAATGAGCATCAACAAGCTATAAATCTGTTAAAATCAGCATTAGCTTTTACAGATGATGAAGCAGATATATACGCAATAATTGGTATGGAATATCTGTTTTTAGATAATTTTGAAGAAGCTAGACTTAATTTTGCAAAATGTTTAGAAGTTGATTATGAAGATTATTCCTCTTTATATAATGTTATTTATTGTTTTGATATGGAGAGTAAGCATGAAGAAGCAATTTCTTTTTTGAATAAGTATATAGATAAAGATCCATATAGTGAAGTTGCTTGGCATCAACTAGGAAGACAATACTACATTTTAGAAAAATATGAAGATGCTTTAAAAGCTTTTGATTACGCTGTTTTAATTGATGAATTTTTTGTTGGAGCCTTTTTAGAGAAAGCTAAAACCCTTGAAAAATTAGAAAATTTTGAAGAAGCAATAGAAAATTATGCTACAACTTTAGAATTGGATGATCCTACATCTTTTGCTTTTTTAAGAATAGGCGAGTGCTATAAAAACTTAGGAGAAAATACACTAGCAATTCAATTTTACAAAAAAGCAGTACACGAAGATCCGTTATTGGATAAAGCCTGGATTGCAATTGCGAATACTTATCTGGAAAGTAAAAAGTATCAAAATGCTTTATACTATGTAAAAAAGGCAATTGAAATTGATGAGCAAAATACTTTGTATTGGAGAAAATATGCCGAAATAAATTTAAAGCTTTCTTTTTACGAAGAAACTATTAAAGCATTTCAAGAGTGTTTGAGATTAGAAGATAATGACTTAATAATTTGGGTTGGTCTTTGCGATACACAAAGTTTTATTGGAGATTATGAAGACGCATTAATTACTTTACATAAAGCAAGTGTTTTTTATCAAAACTTTGCAGAAATTGAATATCGACTTTGTGGATTATATTTTAAATTTAAAAATAAAGAAAAAGGTAGAATTCATCTACAAAAAGCGTTAGAAATAGATTTTGAATATCACACTATTTTAAAGGAATTATTTCCAGCAGTTTTTAAATTATCAGAAGTCCAAACAGTTATAAAAAACTTTAAATAAATTTCCCTATAATTATAGTACATTTGTCGGATAATTAAACTTGACAAATGCAACAAAGAAAATTAAAACATTACTTAATTATTACTCTAAAAGGAATAGCTATGGGCGCTGCAGATGTTGTCCCAGGAGTTTCAGGAGGAACTATAGCTTTTATTTCAGGAATTTATGAGGAATTATTAACCTCTATTAGTTCAATAAATTTACATACGTTAAAAACTTTTAAAACCGAAGGGATAAAAGGAGTTTGGAAAGCAATAAATGGTAATTTTTTAGTGGCGCTTCTTTCAGGAATTTTTATTAGTGTTTTATCATTAGCAAAATTAATTTCTTGGTTATTAGAACATAAACCAGTAATGGTTTGGTCGTTCTTTTTTGGTTTAGTATTAGCAAGTATATTATATGTTGGAAAACAAATTACAAAATGGAGTCCGCTAGTAATATTTGCATTAATTATAGGAGCAGTACTAGCATTTTATATAACTACATTGCAACCATTAATTACAGAAAACTCTTCGCCTTTATTTTTATTTTTAGCTGGTGCTTTAGCAATTTGCGCAATGATTTTACCTGGTATTTCAGGAGCTTTTATACTAGTGCTTTTAGGTGCGTATAAACCGGTTTTAGATGCTGTTCATAATAGAGATGTAAAACTTTTAGGAATTGTAGCTGCTGGAGCAATTGTTGGATTACTTACTTTTTCTAATATTTTAAAATGGTTATTTGCACATTATAAAAATAGTACATTGGCTGTTTTAACTGGATTCATTTTAGGTTCTTTAAATAAAATTTGGCCTTGGAAAAATGTGATAGAATCAAAAATGTTTGGCAATAAACTAATAGTAATAAAAGATGTTAGTGTTTTGCCAAATGCATATAAAGGAAATCCTGAATTAATTTGGGCAATACTTTTGGCTATAATTGGTTTTATCATTATAATTCTGTTAGAAAAAGCAGCAAATTATTCGACCAAGCAATAAAATCAATTATGGCTCGAAAAGAAAGAAGTTTACTAGATAAATTTTTCCTTTTTATTAAAGGATTAACTATGGGAGCGGCAAATAAAGTTCCTGGAGTTTCTGGTGGAACAGTTTCTTTTGTTTTAGGTTTTTATGAAGAACTTATTTATTCTTTTCGTAAAATTAATTATAAAGCTTTATTATTATTAATTAATGGAAGATTTAAAAGTTTTTATAATTATGTAAATGCTACCTTTTTACTTTTGGTATTAGGTGGAAGCATGTTTAGTTATTTTAGTTTTTCTCTTGCGTTAGATTATTTATTAAAGTATTACGAGCTATATGTTTGGAGCACTTTTTTCGGCATGATTTTAGGATCCATATATTATATTTCAAAGGATTTTAACGATTGGAGATTGAGGAATATAATAGGGATTGTCTTTGGAGTAACAGCTGGTTTATTAATTAGCTTTATGAGTCCAGCTACAGAAAATGACAACCTTTGGTTTGTGTTTTTTTGCGGTATAATTGGTGTGTCAGGAATGACATTACCAGGTTTATCGGGCTCATTTATCTTAATTTTAATGGGAAATTACGTGTTATTATTGGTTGATTCCGTTAACGTATTACTTAAAACGCTAACACAAGTTATTACTGGAGATTTCAGTTTTTTAGATAATATTGAGCAAATAAAATATTTAAAAATTATAGCCATCTTTACAGCAGGATCCGCATTTGGTTTGGTTTTTATTTCTCATATTTTAGGCTATGTATTAAAACGTTGGCATCAATTGGTAATTGCTATTATTATTGGTTTTATTACAGGCTCTTTAGGAATGGTTTGGCCTTGGAAAAAAGCAATTTATAAAGTTTTTAATGGTGAAATTCTGTTGGATGCGAATGGAAATAAAATAATTAAAAACTTTGAAAGATTTTTACCTGATTTTTCAACATCACAAACCTGGATAGCTATTTTCTATATTTTATTAGGAGTAGGGGCTATATTGTTAATTGATAAATATGGAACAGAACGAAAAGAATATATTGATGAATAAACGCACTAAATTTGGACTAGTAGGGAAAAATATTTCCTATTCCTTTTCTAAAAAATATTTTACAGAAAAGTTTGAGAAATTAAATTTAAAAAATTACAGTTACGTTAATTTTGATATTCCTGAAATAGAGGAGTTTCCATTTTTGTTATACCACAGAGAAGAAGAATTTAGAGGATTAAATGTAACTATACCATATAAGCAAAGCATAATTAAATACTTAGATGATTTAAGTGAAGAAGCTAAAGAAATTGGAGCAGTAAATACTATAAAAATAACAAACGATAATGAGTTTATTGGGTATAACACGGATATTTATGGGTTTACGAATTCAATCAAACCTTTATTAAATTTAGAATCTAAAAGAGCTTTAATTTTAGGAACAGGAGGAGTATCAAAAGCAGTAGCTTTTAGCTTAAAAAAAATGGGAATCGATTTTAAATTCGTTTCACGAAATAAAAGTGAAAATGTATTGTTGTATAATGAATTGGATGAGAAAATAATAGAGAACCATCAAATTATTGTTAATTGCACTCCTGTTGGAACTTTTCCAAATTTGGAAGAAAAACCACAAATACCATACACATTTATCTCTAAAAACCATATCGCTTTTGATTTAATATATAATCCGGAAGAGACCGCTTTTTTAAAGGCTGCTAAAAAGCAAGGTGCAAAAATTAAGAATGGATTAGAAATGCTTCAATTACAAGCAGAAAAATCGTGGGAAATATGGAATTCATAAATGATTTGCTTAAATTTACGCAACTTTTAAATAAAGTATTCATCTTATAAAAAATGTATTTTTTATAAAATAACTAACTTATTTAGTTTTGAATACATAAAAACGAACCTTAAACATTTTTATATGTTAGACGACAAAGAGAATATACCAAACGGAAATGAAATCGATTCAACTCCAAATCAAACAGAAGAAAAAATAGAAAAAAAAGAGGAAACTATTCCGGTTGCTGAAAAAAAACCAGTAACTGAAACCTCAAATAAAGTTATTGATGAAATAGAGGGCAAAGTGGCTGAAGAAGCAGAAACTGACAAAGTCGAAGCTATTCAGATGAAGGAATACAAAGATTATAGCCTTGAAGATTTGGTTGATGAATTAAGAAATTTAATTAAAGACAATCCAATACAATCTATTAATGATAATGTAAACAAAATTAAGAGTGTTTTTAATGTTAAATTTGGAGAAATTCTTAAAAAAGAAAAAGAAAAATTTATTAGTGAAGGAGGAGAAAGTATTGACTTTAAATTTGAATTTCCTTTAAAATCTACATATAATAGTATTCTTTATGATTATAAAGAAAAACGAAATGAGTTTTATAAAAATCAAGAAAATAAATTAAACGAAAATTTAGAAGCTAAGCTAAATTTAATAGAAGCTTTAAAGCAATTAATTGAAAATGCAGATGGAGCTACTATGTACAAAAATTTTGAAGAAATTAGAGATTCATGGAGAAATATTGGGCCTATTCCTAGAGCAAAATATAATGATACTTGGCGTACTTACCATCATCATACCGAACGTTTTTACGATTTACTTCATTTAAATAACGATTTAAGAGAGTTAGATTTTAAGCATAATTTAGAAGAAAAACTAAAATTAATTAAACGTGCTGAAGAGTTAACAGAATTAGAAGACGTATCTGTAGCTTTTAAAGAATTGCAAACTTTACATAAACTTTGGAAAGAAGAAGTTGGTCCAGTTGCAAGAGAAGAAAGAGAAGAGGTTTGGAACAGGTTTAGTGAGGCTACAAACAAAATACACGAAAAACGCCATGAATTTTATAAAGAATTAAAGTCGAAATTTGAAGAAAATATCGATATAAAATTAGCAGTTATTGCTGAAATTGAAGCTGTTGATACTTCAAAAAATTCTAATAGATCTGATTGGCAAAAAAGCATTAATGAAATTGAAAAACTAAGAAATAAATTTTTTAGTATTGGTCAAGTACCAAGAGGAAAGAGTAATTTAATTTGGGATAAATTTAAAACAGCAACCAAAAAATTCAATACAGAAAAAAATAACTATTTTAAAGAAGTTAAAAAAGAACAGCTTGAAAATTTAAATAAGAAAAAACAACTTGTTGAACAAGCTTTGTCCATGAAAGAAAGTGAAGATTGGGATGTAGCAACGGATGTTTTTAAGAAAATTCAAGCAGATTGGAAGAATATTGGACATGTTCCTAGAAAATATTCCGATAAACTTTGGAAAGAATTTAAAGATGCGTGTAACTTTTATTTTGATAGGTTACATAATAAGCAAAATGAAGGTAATAAAGAGCAATTAGAAGTCTTTAATAAGAAAAAAGAAATGTATGCTCAATTAAAATCGGAAGTGGATAAAAAATCTGAATTTACCATGGATGATATCACCAAATATGTTGATGAGTGGAGAGCATTAGGTAGAGTACCATTTGAAATGAAACATATTGAAGTTAAATTTAATAAGCTGTTAGATAAAATTGTTGAATCATCTGATAAATTAGATAAAACTGAAATTGAAATGATTAAGTTTAAAAACTTAATTAATAGTTATTTAGAGCAAAATAATTATAGAAAATTAGATTCAGAACAGTTATTTATTAGAAAAAAGATAGATGAAACTGTTAGAGAAATTCAACAACTTGAAAATAATTTAGGATTTATTTCTAATGTTACTGAAGATAATCCTTTAGTTAAAAATGTAAGAAACGATATAAATAATTATAAGTCTAATTTAGAAATTTGGAATTCTAAATTAGATTATTTAAAGAAATTAGAATACTAAAAAAAAGCAGCCAATTGGCTGCTTTTTTTATATAATTTAGATATTTATTTATTCAGATTTAAGTTGAGTTGTTGCCTCAATCTTAACTTCACTCCAAGTTTTTGGAATACCATCTTTACCAGAATGTAAATCCTTACAAGCTATGTCTAGTGCACTTAATGCAGCTTGAGCTTGCCAGTTATTTAAATCTAAAGTTCCCTCAACAGTTACTAATTCATCTTTAATTGAGTAAGTTATAGGAAGTTCTTTTGTAACACCATTCATAGTTAGCATTAATGAACCAGTATTATCTCCTTTTAAGGCAAATGATCCTGTAATATTTTTAGTGTCTATCATTTTACCAAAAAAGAATTTTTTTAATTTTCCGTCTCTAATAGTATCTTTTGTAAAAATACTAGCAACAGGAATACTAAATTTAACAGAGTTTAAAGCTTCAATTGGTGTAGCAGCTTTTTCTTGATTTAATGTGATTTCTTTAAACTCTCCTTTAACAGGAACTTTATCTGTTGTTTTATAGGCTGTCCAATTGATATTGGTTGCTTTAGAATCAATGGTATAACTTTTTGTTTCCTTTTTTAATTCTACTTTTTTTGTCTTTTTACAAGAACTTAGTGTTAACGTTACTAAAACGAATAATACTAATACGTTTGTTGTTTTCATGATAATTTAGTTATTATAGTTTATTTTAAATGTTTATTTACAAGATTTATATATTCTTGTTTTGCTTCTTTTTCGGATAAATGGCTAAGCTGAATCCATGCATTTAATTTAAATGCGTTACGTAATTCTACATTGCCAGATGGTTTTTCATAGTTGTTACCTTTAGTAGCTTGTTTGTAATATGCGTAAAGATGTAGCATAATATCAGGAGGTAACTTTATATCTGTGTTACAAGCAATAGAGTAGGCTTCGTCAAAGGATTTATTCAAGTCATTTAATTCTTTCCTCATTTGTACAAAAGTATAAAATTATTGATATGCAATTATTTGTTCTCCACCTTTAACCTTATCATTTAAGAGAACTTTAACTTTAGTGTTTAGCGGTAAAAATACATCTACACGTGATCCAAACTTAATAAAACCTGCGTCTTCACCTTGTGTAACGTCTAAACCAACGTTAGCATAATTTACTATTCTTCTAGCCATAGCTCCTGCAATTTGACGGTACATTATTTCCCCAAAATCTAGAGTATTTACAACAATAGTAGTTCGCTCGTTTTCGTCGGAAGATTTTGGATGCCAAGCTACTAAGTATTTTCCAGGATGATATTTACTATATACAACTTTTCCACTAATTGGGTAGCGAGTAACATGTACATTTAATGGCGACATAAAAATGGAAATCTGTAATCTTTTATCATTAAAATATTCTTTTTCAAATACTTCTTCAATAACTACCACTTTACCATCTACTGGAGCAATAATTTGCTTATTATTAATTATAGTTTTTCTTTTTGGATTTCTAAAAAATTGTAAAATAGCAACATAGCAAAGTAGAAAAGTAAATGCAAGCACTTTGTTTACCCATAAATCTTGAATAAATTTATCTATTAGTATAATGCCAATACCAACAATAAAGGTTGCTGTTAAAATTATTTTATATCCTTCTTTATGGAACATATTGTTTATTGTACAAGTTGTAAATAAATAAATATAAATGGTGCTGCAAAAATAACACTATCAAATCTATCTAAAAAACCTCCGTGCCCAGGAATTAAATTACTGCTATCTTTAACTCCTGCTTGACGCTTAAACATAGATTCTATTAAATCTCCTAATACGCCAAAGGTACTAACTATTCCTGCAATTACAAGCCATTCAACCTGAGAAAGTGTTGTAAACTGCGAGGTTAACAGTATACTTACAATAAAAGTAAAAATCATTCCTCCAATAAAGCCTTCAATAGTTTTATTTGGTGAAATACGCTTTAGTAATTTATGTTTCCCAAAATTAGAACCAATTAAAAATGCAAAAGTATCATTTGTCCAAATTAGTATAAAAACTCCTAATATAGTTGTGTTTACATAATTAAAAGAGGAATTTAAAAATGGAATTTGCACCATTAATGAAAAAGGAACTACTATATAAATTATGGATAAAAATATTTTACCTAAATGGCTAATCACTTCTTCTTTTTTTGCAAATAGAATAGAAGCAAAGGAAATAAAAATAGTTAAAAACAAAGCTACACCTACATATTCAAAAATGGTTCTTGATGGTACATCTTCTACATTTAATATATTACTAAAAACAAAAAGTAATGTTCCAATAATATAAGGGAAAACACTTTTTAGTTTTATCATTCTCACAAATTCAAATAAGCATAAAATCATTAAAATATAGAATAATATAATAAATGAAATTTTGTTGAATAAGATGGAAAAAATTAGAACACTAACAAATATTAATCCAGATAATGCTCGGCTAGATAGTTTTTTCATGTACTATAAATCTTCAAACAATAACAAATATAAATTTTTTGCATTAGTATTGCCGTAATTTAAGAAGTCATCATTTGTTAAATGGATATTATAATTTTTTATGGCGCTTATGTTACTTGGAATATTTCCTTGATACCTCATTTTTATACCTGTTAGGCTTTCTCCTTTTGTTTTAACTAGTTGGCTAGTAGTTGCATACACAATAAAATTATCGGATAACTCTGAAATTTTCCTTTCTTTTAGTTGATTAGATGATAATAAAATACTACCGTTTTCAGCAATTAAATGCTCACAACCAATAAAAACAGGTTTATTTTTATCAAAATTATCAATAATTTTTATTGGAATAGTTTTTAATAATTTTCGCAAATCTATATCATCACAAATTAAAGTATCCCAAGAATTTTCATTTATAATATTTCCTAAGTTTTCAACTACATCTTGTATAGAAGTGCAGTACAAAAACTTACCATTATTTTTAATGAAATTATGAACAAAATATTGATCTAACGGTTTTTGCTCAATCTTTAAATCTGACTCAATTTCCTCTTTACTTTTCGATGAACTAAAAAACTTTTTGAATATACTCATTATTAAATTTGAATAAATTCAAAATTATAAAAAACTTATCAATTATTAGAGGTTTCATCAGATTTTTCATCTTCTACAACAACATCTCCTAAAAGCTCATCTTGAAAGAGACGTTTACCAAATATAGTTTCTAAATCTTTTTTAAAGATAACTTCTTTTTCTAAAAGCAGTTCTGCCAATGTGGTAAGTTTATCTTTATTTTCATCTAAAATTTTAAGCGCTCTTTTATATTGAGTTTCAATAATCTCAGAAATTTCTTTATCAATTATTTGGGCAGTTTCTTCACTATATGGTTTTGTGAAATTATAGTCAGATTGTCCTGAAGAATCGTAATAAGTTAGGTTTCCTATTTTAGAGTTTAAACCGTATACAGTAACCATTGCTCTTGCTTGTTTAGTAACTTTTTCTAAATCATTTAAAGCTCCAGTTGAAATTTTATTAAAAATTAATTGTTCTGACGCTCTACCTGCAAGTGTAGCACACATTTCATCCAACATTTGTTCAGATTGGACAATTTGACGTTCTTCTGGTAAGTACCAAGCTGCACCTAACGATTGACCACGTGGTACAATAGTAACTTTTACTAAAGGTGCTGCATGTTCTAACATCCAACTTGCAGTAGCATGACCAGCTTCATGGAATGCTATTGTTTTTTTCTCTTTAGGCGATATTAATTTATTTTTCTTTTCTAAACCTCCAACAATTCTGTCAACGGCATCTAGGAAATCCTGATGGTGCACGGCTTTTTTAGTTTTTCTTGCAGCAATTAAAGCGGCTTCATTACACAAGTTAGCAATATCAGCACCTGAAAAACCAGGAGTTTGTTGTGCTAGAAAATCTAAATCCACATCTTTATGAATTTTAATTGGTAATATATGCACTTTAAAAATAGCTTTACGTTCTCTTAAATCAGGTAAATCTACATAAATTTGACGGTCAAAACGACCAGCACGTAATAAGGCTTTATCTAATACATCGGATCGGTTTGTCGCAGCAATTACAATTACATTAGTATCTGTACCAAAACCATCCATTTCTGTAAGTAATTGATTTAAAGTGTTTTCTCTTTCATCATTACCTCCTGTAATATTATTTTTTCCACGAGATCTTCCTACTGCATCAATTTCATCAATAAATATAATTGATGGTGCTTTTTGTTGTGCTTGTTTAAATAAATCTCTAACTCTTGATGCTCCAACTCCAACAAACATTTCCACAAAATCAGATCCTGAAAGTGAGAAAAATGGCACATGAGCTTCTCCAGCAACTGCTTTTGCTAATAACGTTTTACCTGTTCCAGGAGGGCCAACAAGTAATGCTCCTTTTGGTATTTTACCTCCTAATGAAGTATATTTATCTGGACTTTTTAGAAAGTCAACAATTTCCTGAACTTCTTCTTTTGCGCCTTCTAGGCCTGCAACATCTTTAAACGAGGTTTTTACTTTTTGATCTTGATCGAATAATTTAGCTTTTGATTTACCAATACTAAAAATCTGTCCGCCTCCACCGCCAGATCCACCGCCAGACATACGACGCATGAAATAAATCCATAATCCAATTAAAAAGATAAATGGTAAATACACAAAAATTTGATCTAAGAAATTTGTTTTCTCTATATTTTTAGTATCAAAATCTAGATTATTTTTTGTTCTTTCAGAACTTAGTTCTTTTTCAAAATTCTGCAAATCCCCAAAATCATAAGAATATAAAGGCATGCTTTCATTGTAAAAAGAACTTTTATCTTTTTTGTATTTTTCTTTTTCTAAAGATTTTGGTTTGATATATATATCTGCAATATTTTTATTTACTATTTCAATTTTCGATATATCATTATCTTTTAAAATAGCTTTAAATTCATTTTCACTTAATTTTTTTGAAGATAAATTTCCGCTATTTAAAAATTGATAGCCTAAAATAAGGACGAATATAATACCATATATCCAATAAAAATTGAATTTAGGAGGTTTAATATTCTTATTAATTGGTGTTTTTTTATTATTGTTAGCCATTTGTATTTTTTCTTAAAAATGTAATTTAAATTTTTTAACTATGAGGAAATTGAAGTTATTTTAGCATCGCCCCATAAACTTTCAATATTGTAAAATTCGCGAGTTTGTTTTTGAAAAATGTGTACTACAACATTTATATAATCTAATAAAACCCATTCAGCATTTCCTTCTCCTTCTACATGCCAAGGTTTTTCTTTAGCTAATTTTCCAACTTGTTTTTGTATAATACCTGAAATGGCATTAACATGAGTATTTGAGGTTCCGGAACAAATTATAAAATAGTCACAAACTGTATTTTCAATTTCTCTTAAATCTAATAATTGAACATCAACTCCTTTTATTTCATCAATTGCTTTTAGTATAGTTGCAATTAAGCTATCAGCACTTTCACTTCTTTTTGTCATTAATTTTTTTTAGTTTGTTGCAAAGTTATTATAATTTTTTAGGATAATTTTTGTTTTAAGTAACTTTGCTAAAATTATTAAACTAAATGAACATAATCAAACTTAATGCCATTGATTCCACAAATTCTTACTTAAAGAAACTATGTAATGAAAAGGTATTAAGTGATTATACTATTGTTTGCGCAGAATACCAAACCAAAGGCAGGGGGCAAATGGGAACAAAGTGGCAGTCGAATAATGGTAAAAATCTAACATTCAGCACTTTAATTAATTTTAAGGGGTTGCCAATAGATTATCGGTTTTATATAAGTATGGCGGTTTCTTTAGGAATAATTTCTACTCTGAATAATAAAGTTGATGGTAATTTTAAGATTAAATGGCCTAACGACATAATGTCAGGAAAGGACAAACTTGCGGGAATTTTAATTGAAAACACTTTTAAAGGAGCAAATATAAATCGTTCTATTATTGGAATTGGTTTAAATGTAAATCAAGAAAATTTTTCAGAATCTCTTAAAAATGTAACTTCTTTAATAAAATTAACGAAACAAAATATAGATAGAGATTTGTTGTTAAATCAGTTAATTATAAATATACAGTCTGAAATTCTGCTACTTAAAGAGAAAAAGTTTGAATTACTAAAAGAGAAATACTTAAAACAACTTTACGGATTCAATCTAGAATTGAATTTTGTAGATAAAAATAATATAACTTTTACTGGAAAAATAATTGGAGTTACGGAAGATGGGAAACTAAAAATATTAGATAAAAATAAAACTATCCGCAAGTTTAATTTAAAAGAAATTAAACTTGCGGATAGTTAATTAAGTTACTTATAATTTAGCTGAATTTTCCGCTAAAGTATCTATAAATTTTTGAAGTGGACCTTTAACCATCATTGCCATCATTGGGTTAAAATCACCTTCAAATAATAATTGAGTTTCGCAACTATTATCATCAATTGAGTTTATAATTGTAGTTAAAGTAAAATCTAATTTACTACTAGCTGCACCAAAAACAAGCTGATTAAATTCTTTTTTATCTTTTAAAACCAATCTTATTTCAGGCATACCTTTTAAGCTAAAAATAAACGATTCGCCATCTACTTCAAATTTATTAATGTTTTCAGGCATTAATTGTTCAAAGTTTTCTAGGTTGGTTAAAAACTGGTAAAAATCTTTTTGAGATTTTTGTATGATTGATTTTTTACTTTCTAATTGCATTGTATTTAATTAAGGTTTCCAATTACTTGGGTTAGTTCTCCAATTTTTTAGAGTATCTAATTCTTTTTCAGATATATAATTACTATCTAAGGATTGTTCTAATAAATGTTCATAATCACTTAAAGTGTATAAGGCTATGTTAGCTTTTTCAAAATTAGTGGTGGCAATATCAAATCCGTAAGAAAATATAGCTACCATTCCTTTTACATTTGCTCCAGCTTCTTCTAAAGCTTTTACCGCATTTAAGCTACTTTTTCCTGTGCTAATTAAGTCTTCTACAACTACCACGTTTTTGTTTGGTTCAAGTAATCCTTCTACTTGGTTTTTTCTTCCATGTTTTTTAGGTTCAGGACGAACATAAATAAATGGCACGTTTAATTGTTGAGCAACTAGTATTCCAATAGCAATTGCACCAGTAGCAACACCAGCAATAACATCGGGCTTTCCATATTCTTCTTCAATAATAGTAGCTAAATTTTCCCGTAAATAATTTCTAATTTTTGGATAAGATAGCGTAATTCTATTATCACAATAAATAGGTGAATTCCATCCAGAAGCCCATGTGAACGGATTATTAGTTTGCAATTTTATTGCTTTAATTTGCAAAAGTAATTCGGCTGTTTTTTTTGCAGTACCTTTGTTCTTAATCATGTTACAAATGTATAAAGTTTTTGTAAACGATTATCCAATTATTTTAACGGATAATCAAAACATTTCAACAAATTATAAAAAAATCAATTTTGAAGAAAGTACAATCTTAAAATTGGTGGAGACACTTTTTAATAACAACTCCGTTGGTTTTTGTTTAATATGTAATGATTTAGAGCAAGCTTGGAGTTTATTTCAATCTAAATTTATAATTCAAAAAGCAGCTGGAGGGAAAGTTTTAAATTTAAAAAACGAAGTGTTATTTATTTATCGTTTTAATAAATGGGATTTGCCAAAAGGGAAATTAGAAGTTGGAGAATCTATAAAAGAATGTGCAGTTAGAGAAGTTGAAGAAGAGTGTGGAATATGCAATTTAAGTATCCAAAAAAAATTACCAACTACCTATCATATATTTAAAAGAGAAGGTGAAACAATTTTAAAAATCACTTATTGGTTTTTAATGAACACTAATTTTGATGGAGTTTTAAAGCCTCAAGAAGAAGAGGATATTACAGAAACTGCATTTAAAAACGATGCAGAAATTAAATCAGTACTAAAAAATACTTACCAAAATATAAAACTATTATTTTAATACATTTCCAAAACTTATCTAAAAGATATACAATTGATTAGACCTTAATTAGTTTTAGATTCCTTGTTTTTATAACGAAACCTTAATTAATTTAATTATCCTATATTTGCCGCTTTTTATAAATAAGATACTATGACTGAATTTATTCAAAAACGGCTTACTAATGTTAGAAATGATATTTTTTCTGGAATTACAGTTGCATTGGCATTAATACCTGAAGCTGTTGCTTTTGCATTTGTAGCAGGTGTTGATCCTTTAGTTGGTTTATATGCTGCTTTTATGGTAGGCTTAATAACTTCAGCTATTGGAGGTAGGCCAGGGATGATATCTGGTGCTACAGGAGCTTTAGCTGTAGTAATGGTTTCTTTAGTTTCGGAAGGAAATGCTATGGGAAATCCGGCGGAAAATTTAGGATTGTATTATTTGTTTGCAACGGTAATATTAATGGGAGTTTTTCAAATTTTGGCAGGAGTTTTTAAACTTGGAAAGTTTGTACGATTAATTCCTCATCCAGTAATGATGGGCTTTGTAAATGGACTAGCAATTGTTATTTTTATTTCTCAGTTAGGGATGTTTAAAAAAACAGTAAACGGAACTAAAACATGGTTGCAAGGAAGTCAATTATATATAATGATTGGTTTGGTTGCGTTAACTATGCTAATTATGTGGGGATTACCAAAAATTAAACAGGCAAAAAAATTACCTGTAGCCTTAATAGCGATAGTAGTGGTTAGTACAATTGCTATTGTAATAAATTTTGATGTTGCTACTGTTGGTAGTTTTATAAAAGATGGAGGAGGAGAAGGTTTAAAAGGAGGTCTTCCAATATTACATTTAGAAACATTTTTAAAAATTCCGTTTACTTGGAAAACCATTCAATTTATTTTACCGTATGCTTTAATTTTAGCAGCTATAGGTTTAATTGAATCCTTAATGACGATGAATTTAATTGATGATTTAACAGAAACTAGAGGTGATGGAAATAGGGTTTGTATTGGACAAGGAAGCGCAAATATTATTACAGGTTTATTTGGCGGAATGGGTGGTTGTGCAATGATTGGTCAATCTATAATTAATATCAAAGGAGGAGGAAGAACTAAATTATCAGGAATTGTTGCTGCTTTAATGTTATTGTTTTTTATAGTATTTGGATCTGCTTATATCGAAAAAGTTCCTATTGCAGCTTTGGTTGGAGTTATGTTTATGGTTGTTATTGGTACTTTTGAATGGAGTAGTTTTAGAATTTCTAATAAAATTCCTAAAACCGATTTATTTGTATTGATTTTAGTTTCGGCTTTAACGGTTATTTTTGATTTAGCTGTTGCAGTTATTGCAGGTGTAATTGTTAGTGCTTTGGTTTTTTCTTGGGAAAATGCAAAAAGAATTAGAGCTAGAAAATCTATTAGAGAAGATGGAACAAAAGTTTATGAAATTTGGGGTCCGTTGTTTTTTGGTTCTATAAAAGCATTTAATGATAAGTTTGATGTTAAAAATGATCCAAAAAATGTAGAAATCGATTTTATTGAATCGAGAATTAGTGATCATTCTGCTTTAGAAGCTGTTTTTAATTTGGTTGAAAAATATGAAGCTGCAGGAAAAACGGTTCATTTAAAACATTTAAGCGAAGAATGTAAATTGTTACTTCATAAAAGTAGTTTAAAATTCAGCGAAGTAATTATTAATGATATTGATGATCCTCGTTATCATGTAGTTGAAAATCCTGAAGCTTTTAATTAGTATTTAAAAATGAAATCCAATCTTTTTTAGTATTTAAATTCTTCGTTATAGAAGCATCATTTACAAGCACATATGAAATGCTTTTTTCAGGAAGTTTTTTTAGTTGATAATCTAATCTGGCATCTTCACTTTGTAAATCGACCTTAATTAATTTTTTCCAAAAAGAATAGGAAAGTTTAACCGGATGTCCTTTTTTATTTCTAAATGAAGGAATTACAACAGTATTTTTAAGTTCAATTATTTTATTAAAATCAGTAAAGTTTAAAATAGGAATATCTATATGATTAATAAGTACATCCTCTTTATTTTTTAGACTTTTTAAAACAGTTTGCAATGTTGAAAACGTTCCAAATTCAGGGTATTTATTAATTACAATATGTATAGTTAACTTATTAAAAACAAAAGGTTTTTTGGTAGCATTTTCAAACCAATTGATAGCTTTAAAATAGTTTTTATAATTATATCCTAAACCAATATAAACATTTTTAACCTTAGTTTTTGAGATTCTATGCAACTGTTCTAAAATCCAAAAAGTATGTTGATATTTTAGTAAACCTTTATCAACTCCCATTCTTTCAGATTTTCCGCCAGCAAGTAAAATAAATGTAGTATTAGGTTGCATAAAATTCTTTCAATAATTCAGCAGCTACACTAATAGCAATTTCTTTAGGAGTATTTCCGCCAATTGGTAATCCAATTGGACAATGGACAGGAGATATTCCTTCTTTAAAACCTAATTCATTTATAAGTTTATGATGAAATTTATTTTTTTTGGTTTTACTACCAATTAAGCCAATGTATTTAGTTTTTTCTGAAAGTGCTAACGCAGTTATTTCAAAATCGAGTTTATGATCATGAGTCATAATAACTACATAACAATTTTCACTCCAATTAATATAAGATTTGTATAAGTCAAAATCGATATTACTAAACGTTACATTTTTATCTAAAGCAATACTTTTATCCCAATTACTTCTACTATCTAACAAGGTAATATTAAAAGGAGTATCTTTTAAAATAGTGCATAACTCAATGCCAATATGTCCGGCTCCAAATAAAAATAATTCAGGTGATTGATTCATAGGTTCAATTATTAAGGATACTTTACCGCCACAGCATTGTTCAAAATCTGGACCTAAAGTGTACACAAGTTCTTTAATTTTATTTTCTGAAATAGCTTTTATAGCTTCATCTATTACTAAAAATTCTAATTTCCCTCCGCCAATAGTTCCAAATAGTTCTCCTTTATGAGTAACAATCATTTTAGAAGCTACCTTGCAAGGAGCAGAGCCTAAAACTTTAGTAACAGTAACAAGTGCAACAGGTTGACTTTTCTTTTTAAAATTTTGTAATAATTCTATCCAATTATTCATAAAGCTAAACTAAACCATAATCAGATAAAGGTAAATTGTAATATCTTTTTCCTGTAACTTGATAAATTGCATTAACAATGGCAGGAGCAATAACAGGAACTCCTGGTTCTCCAACACCAGTTGGTTTTTCTGAACTTTCTACAATTTCAACATGAACATTTGGAGTATCATTAATTCTAACCATTTTATAATCATGATAATTATTTTGCTCAATAGCGCCATTTTTAGCAGTGATTTTTCCATAGAATGCTAATGACATTCCAAAAACTGCGGCTCCTTCTAATTGAGCTTTTATAGTGTTTCTATTAACAAATGTACCACAATCTATAGCAGTGTAAATATTATGAACTTTTAGTTTGTTATTGATTACTGAAACTTCTACAATAGAGGCTACGTACGTATAAAAACTATAATGTACAGCCAAACCATAAGCATGTCCTTCAGGAAGTTTTTTACCCCATTCTGCATTTTTAGCAGCTATTTTTAATACATTTTTAAGTCGGGCTGTATTGTATTTTATAGGATCTTTAGTTTCTTCAATTCTATCTTTTCCTATTAAATTTAACCTAAATTCTAATGGATCTTTGTTAGCGGCAATTGCTAATTCATCCGCAAAAACATTTTCAGAAAAGCCATGTGGAATATTAATTACAGAACGCAACCAACCAATTCTAACTTTAGCTGGAGCTTTTCCAACTTCAATTTTCATATTTTCAATTTCAAAAGGAACATTAGATGCGCTAGCAATTTCAAATCCAGCAGCATAATCAACTCCAGGTGAAAAAGTAGAAGCAATAGAAGGCATTGCAAAGCGATGCAGCCAACCAGTAACTTTACCATTTTTATCTAATGAAGCTTTTAAATATTGAGCACTTACTGTATGATAATAATCGTGTTTAATATCATCTTCACGTGTCCAAACTACTTGTACAGGAGCGTTTAATTCTTTAGACAACATAACAGCTTCAACAATATAATCTGGCTTAGACTTTCGCCCAAAACCGCCACCTAAAAAAGTAACATTAATAGTAACTTTTTCTTCCTCTGTTTTTAAATAATTAATCACTTCTTTTCTTGTAGTTTGTGGCGCTTGAGTAGGTGCCCAAACTTCACAAGAATCTCCTTGAACCCAAGCAACTGCGTTTGGAACTTCCATTGGTGCGTGAGATAAATGAGGTAATTGAAATGTGCTTTCTATAATTTTATTGGCATTTTTAAATGCTTTGTTAATATTGCCAACGTCTTTAGCAACTTTACCTTGTTTATGAACATTGGCCGTAATTTCATTCATATATTTTTCGGAATCATAATCACTATTATCCCCATAATTCCATTCAATTTTTAAGGCTTCTTTTCCTTTAAAAGCAGCCCAGGTATTAGATGCAACTACAGCAACTCCTCCTAATGCTCCAAAAGGTCTTTCAATTCTTGGAATTTCAATAACATCTTGTACGCCAGCTATTTTTAAAGCTTCTGTTTTATCGAACGATTTTACACTTCCAAAAGTTACTGGACAACGTGCAATTGCGACAAATTTCATATTTGGCAAACGCTTATCTAATCCAAAAACAGCTTTTCCTTGTACATAATCAGCAACATCAATACTTCTTAAGCTTTTACCAATGTATTTAAAATCTTCAGGCGATTTTAGTTTAACATCTTTTGGAACTTCTAATGTTTTTGCAATTTCCACTAAATCGCCATAACCAATTTTTTTTCCACTTGAATGAATAATAAAATGATTTTCGGCAGAACATTCACTTTCTGAAACTTGCCATTTTTTAGCAGCTGCAGTTATTAGCATAGCTTTTGCAGTAGCTCCCATTTGCCTCATAGTTTCATATAAATAACGAACACTTCTAGAACCATCGGTATTTTGGTCGCCATATTTGGCATCGCCTACAGCTTGTTGTACGGTAACTTTATTCCAATTAGCTTCCATTTCATCTGCAATAACAGAAGTTAATGAAGTTCTAACACCATTACCCATTTCAGAACGTGAGGCAATTAAAATTAAACTGCCATCCGAATTTAATTGGACAAATAAATTCGGATTGAAATTGGTTAGATTTTTATTTTTATCATCTTTGTCAAAAAATAAATTAGTATTACAGCTTAATATTAATCCTCCAGATGCAATACCAATAGTTTTAACAAAACTTCTACGACTTATATTTTTTATTATCCTCATGATTGTTGATTTTTAAGTTCAACAGTTCTGTGAATAGCACTTTTTATACGTTGGTAAGTTCCGCATCTGCAGATGTTACCAATCATTGCATCTTCAATATCTTTATCTGTTGGATTTTCGTTTTTATCTAATAATGCAGTTGCTGCAATTAATTGTCCTGGTTGACAAAATCCGCATTGAGGAACATTTAATTCCATCCAAGATTCCTGCAGTAATTGTAAATTTTTAGAAGTTCCTTCAATGGTTAGAATACTTTTGCCAATAGCAGCCGAAACTGGAATTACACATGACTGAACAGGTGAATTATCTAATAAGACTTTGCAAGAGCCACATAATCCTTCACCGCATCCATATTTTGTACCTGTTAGGCCAATAATATCTCTAATTGCCCAAAGTAATGGCATATCAAGTTCAACATCAATGTTGTACTTTTTATTATTAATAGTTAGTGTAATCATATTAAATCTAATATTTAATTAAAACACTAATTTAAGAATTATTTTATAAATTTACAGCAATCATATTCTTGATTTTTTATTTAGCCTGTAAATAGGTTTAATATAATTTTTTATGAAAAAGAAATTTAAGTTTCAATTTAATAGCTCACTCGGTATTTTATTTAAATATTATTATGGATTGATTACAATAGAAGATATAGAATCTTCTTGGGAATATGCTTTTAAAAATGGATTAATACCTAAAGATGTAAAAGGATTTATTCTAGATTATCGAAATTCTAATTTTAATATAGAAATTGAAGATTATAATAAGATAGCGGATTTTTATAAAGAACATATAGAGGTTTTTGGAAATTCCAAAATAGCTATTCTTACTGAGGAGCCGAGAGATATTGTTATTCCAATTCTAGTTAATTCAAAAGAACAAGGTTATAGTTCTAGACCATTTAGTACACTTAATTCTGCAATAGACTGGGTATTAAGTTAGAAAATTGTTCACTTCAATTACTTCACCAACATTCATTTGGTTTAGTTTTATTTTTCCTATTCTAACTCTAATTAAACGTAAAGTTGGAAAACCAACTGCAGCAGTCATTTTACGTACTTGTCTAAATTTTCCCTCCGTTAAAGTAATAGAAATCCAACTTGTAGGACCATGGCGTTCATCTCTAATTTTTTTTCTTCTTTCAGGAAGTTTAGCGGGTTCTACTATTTTAGAAACTTTGCATTTTTTTGTAGTGTATTTTGTTCCTTCAAAACCTATTTCTACACCATTTTTTAATTTTTCAATGGCTTCGGATGAAATTTGGCCATCTACTTGTGCGTAATATTCTTTTTCTACTTTAGCACTTCGTATAAATTCACTGGTTTGCCCATCTGTAGTTAGTAATAACAAGCCTTCTGAATGCTCATCTAACCTTCCAATTGCCATAGTTTTTTCTGGAAAATTATACAATTCCCCTAACATTTTTTTATTTTTTCTTCTGGTTTGGTTGTTTACAAACTGGCTTAAATAACCATAAGGTTTAAATAAAATAAAGTGTTTGTGCTTAGTGTTTTCCATTTAAAATAGTATAAACAAGTTCTTTAGAAAGAGTTTGTCCATTTGCTTTTTTTCTAACGTCATCAAAACTAAAAATAAAATCGCAACCATTTTTAAATTCACTGCAACCATAAGCTGTTTTTCCTTTTAAAATAATTCCTTTTTTACATTTAGGACAAGTTAATTTATCTGGAATTTTCTTTTCTGAAACTTTTTTCTCTTCTAATTTTAATTGAAAATTATTATCAAATCTAAGTAATCCTTCAACATTGCCGTTATCTGTTTTAAATCCTTTTAAATTAACAGTACATCCTTTTTGCAATAAGCGTATATATTGATTTTCGGAAATTTTTTTATTTAAAAAACTAAATGGAAGTTTAAAATTACATCCGTTATTATAATTACTGCAACCATATGCAGCTTTACCTTTTAAAAGATTTCCTTTTTTGCATTTTGGACATTCTTCAGAGGAAATTTTGTGCTTTTTTTTAAGGTTTGATTTTTCGGAAATTATTTTAGTAGAAGAATTTACTGAAGTAATATTTGCTCTAACTTTTTCTGAACGAACTTCATATACTAAATCATCTACCATTTTTTTCATGTTTTTTATAAAAGTACCAGCGTTAAAAGTTCCTTGTTCAATTTCCTTAAGTTTTTTTTCCCATTGCCCAGTTAATTCAGCAGATTTTAATAATTCATTTTGAATGGTTTCTATTAATTGAATACCTGTTTGAGTTGGTAAAATTTGCTTTTTTTTACGCTCAATATATTTACGTTTAAACAATGTTTCAATAATATTTGCTCTTGTTGAAGGACGACCAATTCCATTTTCTTTCATTAATTCACGTAAATCTTCATCATCTACTTGTTTTCCTGCGGTTTCCATAGCGCGTAAAAGTGTTGCTTCTGAAAATTGATTTGGAGCTTTGGTTTCTTTTTCTAAAAATGAAGGAAAATGTGGCCCTTTTTCACCTTTTACAAAAGCTGGTAAAATATCAGTAGTTGTTTTACTGATTGAATTATTTGGAGAAGAAGTTTCAAAAACTACACGCCAACCTTTTTCTACAATCTCTTTTCCATTGGTTTTAAAAGTTACCTTATTTGCTTCTCCAATTACGGTTGTGTTTGCCACTTTACAATCTTCATAAAAAACGGCAATAAAACGTTTAGTTATTATATCAAATACTTGTTGTTGGTTGTATTGTAAATTAATTTGAACTCCTGTTGGAATAATAGCATGATGATCGGTTACCTTTTTATCGTTAAAAACTTTACTTGATTTTTTTATTTTTTTTGCTAATAGCGGCTGTGTTAATTTGCTATAATTTGTTAAGTTTTTTAAAATTCCGGCTACTTTTGGGTATACATCATTAGGTAAAAAAGTGGTGTCAACTCTTGGATAGGTAACTACTTTTTGCTCATATAATTTCTGAACAATTTTTAGTGTTTCCTCAGCGGTAAAACCAAATTTATTGTTGCAATAAACTTGTAAACCAGTTAAATCAAAAAGTTTAGGAGCATATTCTTTTCCAGCTTTTTTAGTTATAGAAACAATTTCAAAATCGCTTTCCTTTACTTTATTTGCAAACAGTTCGCCATCTTCTTTTTTTAAAAAACGACCTTCTTCACAATTAAAAATAGTTTCTCTATATTCAGTTTGCAATTCCCAATAAGGTTGAGGTTTAAAATTTTCGATTTCTTTATATCTGTTTACTAACATTGCTAAAGTTGGAGTTTGTACTCTTCCAACAGATAAAAGTTGTTTATAACCTCCGTGTTTTAAAGTATATAATCTGGTGGCATTCATTCCTAAAAGCCAATCTCCAATAGCTCTAGAAAAGCCAGCGTAATACAAATTGTCGTAGTTTTTAGAAGGTTTTAAATTTTGAAATCCTTCTTTTATAGCTTCTGTGGTTAAAGAAGAAATCCACAAACGTTTTACTTCTCCTTTATAATTTGCTTGATTAATTACCCAACGCTGAATTAATTCTCCTTCTTGTCCTGCATCACCACAATTTATAACTACTTTAGCTTTATCAAATAAACTTTTTACAATATTAAATTGCTTTTGAATTCCTTGATTGTTAACCACTTTTGTTTCAAACCTTTCAGGAAGCATAGGTAAATTATTTAAATTCCAGCTTTTCCAATGCGGTTTGTAATCGTTAGGTTCTAATAAAGTACATAAATGCCCAAAGGTATAAGTTACCGCGTAACCATTTCCTTCAAAATAGCCATCATGTTTTGTGTTTGCGCCTAAAACTGTAGCTATTTCACGTGCAACACTTGGTTTTTCAGCAATACATACTTTCATTTAAAAAAATTTAATAGACTTTATAAATAGGAAGTTTTAAATATGCAGACTCATAATATGGAGAGTTTTTATAAACAAAATCTAGTTGAGCTTTTGGATTTTTTGCAAAATCTACATCCGATTCAATTTTATCCTTCAAAGCTTTTTTTATAGATGGATTTTCTTTTAAAAATTGCGCTGCAATATCTTCAAAAACATAAGGAGAATATCCTTCTTTTCGTTGAAGAATGGTATCGAAATAATTCCAGTTGAAAAAAGAATCTGTTGCTGAAGTTTCTAAAGTTTCAAATAAATATCTTGCACCTGTTTGATTTACAGGAATATAAATATCTCCTTTTGAGAATTTAACTACTTGTTTGATTTGAGTAACTTCAGTATTGTAATGCATATAATGTCCTTCAAAAGCTTTTGAACGAGTTTTAAAATCCTTAATGTGTTGTGTTACAACATTTATAGAAGTATCTTTTTTAATAGAAATATATTTAATATGATTTTCTTTTAATCTGTTTAAAACTTTCCACCAACCATTTTTTAAAAGGTAAGCTTTAGGAATGTTTATATATTTTGTTGGTTTAAACTGATTATAATAATTAATTGGTTTTGTATACGGTTTGGTTTCATCATAAAATAAACGTTTTCCTGTAGTTACTTTACTTGGAATATAACTTCCTTCATATCCTTTAAACTGTAAAGTGGTAAAACTGTTTTTATCTAATTGATATTGAATTGGGTAGGTTTTATTTTTTAAAATATTTTCAACTGCTTTTTTACGAAGTTCTTTTATTTTTTTTCCATTTTGGATGGTAAATTCTATAACGGAATTCATTAAACTATATGTTTGTTCAACACGTACTTTATAAGGTTTTAGCATATGTGTTTCAACCATTAAACCTAGTGTATTAAAAAGCGTTGTATAACCTGTTGAATATCTTGGAGAATCAAAAAATTGACTAAAACCACTTTCAGGAGTTTTCCCCCAAACGTTAACATAAGGAGTAATTAATATGTTTTTTTTAAGTAATGAATTTTCAATAGCTGGTCTCATTTTTTGTTCAATAAAATCGCCTAATTTATTCCCTAATTTATTATGCTGCGTAAATAAATGAGTAATACTGTATTGATAATCTGCACCATTACTTACGTGATTATCTACAAAAACATCTGGATTTAAAGAAGTAAAAATATTAGCAAAACTTCTAGCATTTTTGGTGTCAGCTTTTATAAAATCTCTATTTAAATCAAAATTTCTTGCATTTCCTCTAAATCCGTATTCTTTTGGACCATTTTGATTTGCTCTGGAATAACTGTTTCTATTTAATGCTCCACCAACATTATAAATAGGAATTACAGCTAGAATAATTGAACTTAATTTTTTAGTTTGTTCTTTATTTTGAACTATATCGCGTAATAAAAGCATAGTAGCATCTACACCATCAGATTCACCAGGATGAATGCCGTTATTTATAAAAATGATGTTTTTGGAACTGTTTTTTAATTGTTTTAAATCAAAATTTTTATCGGTATTAAAAAGCACTAAATAAAGCGGATAACCACTATCCGTTTTTCCAATTTCTTGAATATTAATTTGAGGATACGTTTTTGCTAGTTTTTTGTAGAAATTTATAGTTTCTGAATAAGTTGCAGTTTCGGTTCCGTTTGATTTTTCAAATTTAGTAGTAAAATTTTCGGATGTTTTTGGTGAAGTTTTTGAGCATGAAATAGTAATTAATGTCAAAATAATAACCCAATATTTCATAAAATAATTAATTGCTGGTTACACTTTTAGGAACTAAACCTGAAATATCTCCGCCATTTCTAAGTACATCTCTAACAATACTTGAACTTATATACGAAGTTTCTGCCGAAGTTAATAAAAACACTGTTTCAACAGGAGCTAATTTTCGATTAGTTTGAGCAATTGCTTTTTCAAATTCAAAATCAGCAGGATTCCGCAAACCTCTTAAAATAAAGTCAATATTTTTTTTGTTACAATAATCTATAGTTAAGCCTGTGTATGTTTCTACTTTAATTTTAGGTTCATTAGCAAAAGTTCTTTTAATAAATTCCACTCGTTTTTTCACAGGAAACATATATTTTTTATCTGCATTTATACCAATAGCAATAATAATTTCATCAAATAAAGGTAATGCTCTATTAATAATATCAACGTGTCCTAAAGTTATTGGATCAAATGATCCTGGAAATATAGCGCGTCTCATAATTAGTTGTTTAAAGCCATTTCAATAGCGTTATGAAAAAGATTTTGTAAAGTAATACCAGCTGCAGATGCTTGCTGTGGAATTATACTTTCATTAGTTAAACCTGGAACGGTGTTCATCTCTAAAAAATAAGGTTCGTTATTTACTATAATATATTCAGATCGTGAAAAACCTGACATATTTAATATTTGATATACTTTTTTTGCAAGAATTTCTAATTTCTGATGCATTTCATCGGAAATACGTGCAGGTGTTATTTCATCCGATTCTCCTAAATATTTTGCTTCATAATCAAAAAACTCGTTGGTTGTAACAATTTCTGTCATTGGCAAAACTTTAATTTCACCTTTATAATTTATTACGCCAATGGTAACTTCGGTACCATCTAAAAACTCTTCAATTAGTAATTCGGAATCTTCTTTAAATGCTTTTTCTATAGCTGGAATTAATTCTTCTTTTAATTTTACTTTAGAAATTCCGAAGCTTGAACCTGCATTATTAGGTTTAACAAAACAAGGTAAACCTAGCGTTTTAATAATTTCATCTACATGAATAGTTTTACCTTTATTTAAATATATTGATTTGGCTGTTTTAACACCATATTTTTTTACAACACTTAAACAATCACGTTTGTTAAAAGTAAGTGCCATTTGATAAAATGGAGCAGAAGTGTGTTTTAAACCAAGTAATTTAAAATAAGCTAAAATGGTTCCATCTTCACCAGGATGGCCATGAATTGCGTTAAAAACACAGTCAAAAGTTATTTTATTTTGGTTAATAATTACCGAAAAATCATCTTTATTAACTGGATATTCAAGGTCATTATCATCAACTAAAACCCATTTATTTTTTAAAATATGTATTTTGTAGGTGTTGTATATTTCTTTTGAAATTTGTTGATATACTACTTTGCCACTTTTAAAAGAAATATTGGCTTCAGAAGAATATCCACCCATAATGATGGCAATATTTTTTTTCATTTACTGTTATTAACGTGTAATACAAACTTACATATTTAAAGTTTAAAATAATATCGTTTTTTTACTTTGTGAAAAAGTATACTAAACAAACTGCTTTTAAATGGTTTGTAACTTACTATTAATAAAGTATCTTTGTCCATTATCAAAATATACCTATGAATTTTATAAATTTTTTAAAATCTAAAGTTTTTTTTACACAACTTATTATTGCAGCAGTTGGGTTAATTATAGTGTTTTTTGCTGTAGCAAAATGGTTAAATATATCTACACATCATAATCAAAAAATAGAAGTCCCAGATTTAAAGAAAATGAGTTTAGTAAAAGTTAAACAAGCTTTAAATGAAGTTGATTTAAAAATGGTAGTACTAGATTCCGCTAGTTATAATCCTAATTATCCAAAAAATTCTGTAATTGACCAATCTCCAGAAGCAGGTGATTTTGTAAAAGAATACAGAAAAATTTATTTAACACTTAATCCTTCAGGATATAAAAGTATTCCTATCCCTGATTTATATGGAAAAACAAAACGACAAGCTACGGCGCATTTATTAGCTTTAGGATTTAAAGTTAGTAGTAATGAAATACGTGTTTCAGATATTGCCAAAGATGTAGTAAGAGGGTTAAGGTTTAATGGAAAAGAATTAAAACCAGGAGTAAAAATTCCGAAAAACTCAATGATTACGTTAAAATTAGGAGATGGTAAAGGCTCAGGAAGTTATAAACGAAATTTTGAATAAAAAATACTAATGAGTATAGAAGAAATTGAAAAGGAGGAGTTGTATGAGCATTTTAAATATGTTGCGAGTGAAGGACAAGAGCCTTTAAGAGTTGATAAATTTTTAATGAATTTTATTGAAAATGCTACTCGTAATAAAATTCAGCAAGCTGCAAAAGCAGGTAATATTTTAGTAAATGATGTACCTGTAAAATCTAATTATAAAGTAAAACCTTATGATGTGGTTCGCGTTGTTTTAGCGCATCCGCCACATGAAAATTTATTAGTTGCAGAAAATATTCCTTTAGATATTTTATTTGAAGATGAGCAAGTTTTGGTAGTTAATAAACCAGCAGGTATGGTAGTGCATCCTGGTCACGGTAATTATAGTGGTACATTAGTAAATGGTTTAATATATCATATAGAAAATTTACCAAATAATTCTAATGAACGCCCAGGATTAGTACATAGAATTGATAAAGATACCAGCGGACTTTTAGTGGTTGCTAAAACCGAATTTGCAATGGCACATTTATCCAAACAATTTTTTGACAGAACTACGCAAAGATTATATTATGCTTTAGTTTGGGGTAATTTAGAAGAAGATGAAGGCACTATTGAAGGAAATATAGGAAGAAGTTTAAAAAACAGATTACAAATGTCCGTTTTTCCTAATGGAGAGTTTGGCAAACATGCAGTTACGCATTATAAAGTAGTAGAGCGTTTTAGTTATGTTACTTTGGTGCAATGTAAATTAGAAACTGGTAGAACGCATCAAATTAGAGCGCATTTTAAATATATTGGTCATACACTTTTTAACGATGAACGATACGGAGGAAATGAAATCTTAAAAGGAACTACGTTTACTAAATACAAGCAATTTGTTGAAAACTGTTTTAAAGTTTTACCTCGTCAGGCATTACATGCTAAAACATTAGGATTTGAACATCCAACTACCAAAAAATTTATGCAATTTGATTCTGAAATACCTTTAGACATGCAACAGTGTTTTGAAAAATGGAGGAGTTATACCATTAATCAAAAAGATTAAAAATGAAAGAGTTTGATATTGCAAACTGGAATAGAAAATCACAATTTGAGTTTTTTAAATCCTATGAAGATCCTTTTTTTAATGTAACAGCTAATTTAGAAGTTACTAATCTTTATAATTTTTGTAAAAAGCATAATTTATCTTTTTCATTAGCTTGCATTTTTGTAGCCTTAAAAAATATAAATGAAATTGACGAATTTAAATTAAGAATTCAAAATAATAAAGTATATAGCTTTGAAAAAGTGGATATTGGTTCTACAATTTTAAATGATGATAATACTTTTTCTTTTTGTTATTATCATTATAGTCCTTCAATTTTTGAATTTGATAAAGCAGGTAAACAAGTAATTGAAAATCATAAAAAAGGTATTGTTTTTGAACCAAAAGAAGAAATGTTAAACTTAGTGCATTGTTCTACATTACCTTGGATTTCTTTTACCGGAATTAAACATGCCAGAAAAGGAGATGAAGCAGAAAAAGGAATTCCAAAAATTATTTTCGGAAAATTATTTGAAGAAAATCAAACTAAAAAAATACCATTTTCAGTAGAAGTAAGTCATGCTTTAATGGATGGCTATCATGTTGCTTTATTATTTAATAAAATGCAACAGTTTATAAATGAATTACTATAAGTTTTAATTATTTTTGAATAATTGTAAAGTATTAAAATAGCTCTTTTTATTTACAAAATAGTTATACTTTTAAATCACTTTAAATCGCAATTTATGAAAATAGTAATTTCTCCAGCAAAATCGTTAGACTTTGAAACTCCGGCTCCATTAAAAAAATATACATCTGGAGTTTTTTTAAAAGAAGCAGAAAAATTAAACGAAGTTTTAAAAAAGAAATCGCCTAAAAAATTAAGCGAATTAATGAGTATTTCACCTAAACTAGGAGAATTAAATTGGCAACGAAATCAAGATTGGCATTTGCCTTTTACATTAGAAAATGCCAAACAAGCTGTATATGCATTTAAAGGAGATGTTTATATTGGTTTAGACGCTTATACACTACCAGAAGCCAAAATTCAAGAACTTCAACAAAAATTAAGAATACTTTCAGGTCAATATGGTATATTAAAACCTTTAGATTTAATGCAGGCTTATCGTTTGGAAATGGGAACAAAATTAAAGGTTGGTAAAGAAGATAATTTATATCAATTTTGGGATAAAACCATTACAAATAGTTTAAATTCAGAGTTAGCAGATGATGAACTATTTATAAATTTAGCTAGTAACGAATATTTTAAAGTTATACAACCAAAGTTGCTGAAAGTTCCAGTAATTACACCAGTTTTTAAAGATTATAAAAACGGAAAATTAAAAATAATTAGTTTTTTTGCTAAAAAGGCAAGAGGATTAATGGTACGTTATATTATTGATAATTCTATTGAAACTATTGAAGGGTTAAAAGGTTTTAATACAGATGGTTATAACTTTGATTCTAACTTATCAACAGAAAAAGAACTAATTTTTACTCGATAATTTTAATTTTTTTTAAATAGTATTAATATTTTATATATGTTTGTTACGTTATTTTTGATTAACGTTGAAAAATTTATATTTTTTCGCTAGTAACTTTTTTGTAAAGAAGTTTTTAAGTTACTATGTGATATGGAATCACAACGAAAAATTAAGGCAAAAGACAACTTCTGTAAACTGCATTTTTAAAATTTACAGCCAATTATTGGTTATAAATAATCGACAAATACATTTAGTATTAAGAGTTTAGGTATTAACAATATTTCAGCTTGATATCAGCCATACTTTAGGCTGTATTTAAATTTTAATGATTAAAAACTAATAATGAATACTAAATATATTGATTTAATAAATCAAACATTTGATTTCCCACAAGAAGAATTTACCATAGATAAAAGTAAAAATTTACACTTTCATGGAATAGATACCATGCAATTGGTTGAAAAATTTGGAACTCCTTTAAAATTCACCTATTTACCAAAAATAAGTGAAAACATTCAAAATGCGAAAACATGGTTTAAACAAGCAATGAAAAAGCATAAATATAAAGGAAAATATAATTATTGCTATTGTACTAAAAGTTCTCATTTTAAACATATTTTAAATGAAGCTTTAATAAATGATATTCATATTGAAACTTCATCAGCATTTGATATTGATATTATTCAAAATTTAAAAGAAGAAGGAAAAATAACCGATAAAACTTATGTAATTTGTAATGGTTTTAAAAGAGATGCTTATATAAGTAAAATTCAAGATTTAATAAATAATGGGCATAAAAATTGTATTCCAATTATTGATAACTACGAAGAAATTGGTTTGCTTACAAAAAACATTAAAAAGAAAATAAATATTGGAATTAGAATAGCATCAGAAGAAGAACCAAAGTTTGAATTTTATACCTCTAGATTAGGAATTGGCTACAAAAACATAGTTGATTTTTATAAACGCGATGTTGAAAATAATAAAAAATTGAAGCTGAAAATGCTGCATTTCTTTATAAATACAGGAATAAAAGATAATGCATATTATTGGAATGAGCTAAATAAGTGTTTAAAGGTGTATATCAATTTAAAACGAATTTGCCCTACTTTAGATAGTTTAAATATTGGAGGAGGTTTTCCAATAAAAAACTCGTTAGCATTTGATTACGATTATGAATATATGGTAGATGAAATAATAAATCAAATTAAAAGTGCTTGTGATGAAGCTAATGTACCAACTCCTCATATTTTTACAGAGTTTGGTAGTTATACAGTTGGAGAAAGTGGAGGAAGTATTTATAAAATTTTATATCAAAAAAAGCAAAACGATAGAGAGCGTTGGAATATGATAAACTCTTCGTTTATTACAACATTACCAGATAGTTGGGCAATAAACAAACGATTTGTTTTATTACCTTTAAATCGATGGAATGATAATTATGAACGTGTTTTACTAGGAGGTTTAACTTGTGATAGCGATGATTATTATAACTCTGAACAACATATTAACGCAATTTATTTACCAACCTATAAAGAAGAAAAACCATTATATATTGGCTTTTTTAACACAGGAGCTTATCAAGAATCACTTGGTGGATATGGAGGATTACAACACTGTTTAATTCCTCAACCAAAACACGTAATTATTTCAAAAAATAACGAAGGTAAATTAGAATATAAAGAATTTAAAGAACAACAAACCGCAAACGATTTTTTAAAAATATTAGGATATGAGCAATAAAACCTATGCTGGAATTCCAGAACAATACGCTAAAAGTGAAACTTCAAAAATAGTTTTAATTCCTGTGCCTTATGATGGTACAAGTACTTGGCAAAAAGGAGCAAATAAAGGTCCTGAAGCATTTTTACACGCTTCAGAAAACATGGAAATATATGATATAGAAACAGATTCAGAAGTATATAAAAATGGTGTGTTTTTAGCCGATTCTGTAGAAGAAAATTCTTCTCCAGAAGCTATGGTTGATGCCGTACATAAAACTGCAAAATCTTATATAAATAAAAACAAGTTTGTAACACTTATTGGAGGTGAACATTCAGTTTCTATAGGTTCAATCAGAGCATTTAATGAATGTTTTAATAATTTAACAGTACTTCAAATTGATGCACATGCCGATTTGCGAAAAGAGTATGAAGGTTCTAATTGTAATCACGCTTGTGCTGTTTATGAAGCAAGTCAAAACACCAATTTAATTCAGGTTGGAATACGTAGTATGGACAAAATTGAAAAAACAGTTATGGATTTAGATAAAGTGTTTTTTGCGAATGATATTTTAACAGACGATTATTGGATGGAAAACGCCATAGATTTAATGACTGACAATGTATTTATTACTTTTGATTTAGATGCTTTAGATCCTTCAATAATGCCGTCAACAGGAACGCCAGAACCAGGTGGACTTTTGTGGTATGAAACCTTAGATTTTTTGAAAAAAGTTTTTGAAGAAAAAAATGTTGTTGGGTTTGATATTATGGAATTATGTCCAAATGAAAAGGATAAATCTTCAGATTTTTTAGCTGCAAAATTATATTATAAAATGTTAAGCTATAAATTTAATAATCAGGATGATGAAGATGATTTTGATAATAATTCATTGTCAAAATCAATTAATAAAAAAAGCAAATTTGAAGAAGATGACTTTGAAGAATAGTACATTATGATTCATAATGTTGTTGCATATCATTTAGGTAAACGAATAAAATTAAAAAGTATTCGTAATAAATTTTCTTTTGAAATAGTAAAAAGAGAACACTCTTTTTTATTGTTTCAAATAGAGGAGAAATCATTTTTTTACCTAAAAGATTATGGAAGTATTGTTTTTGTAAATACAAGTAAAGAATTAATAAAAAAAATTATAGAACAAATTCTTGATGAGGTAATTTCAATAGATGATTTCCCTAATGAAAATTATCAATTAAAAGAAAGTGTTGGTAAAAGTATTCTTGTTGATTTTAACACAATTACAGTACCTAATTTTACATTAGATACTGCGCATATTGTGATGCTAAATTTAGGTCAATCTGTTGCGTTAGATAATTATTTTGATATGTCAATTGCATTGCTAGAAAATACAAGAGTCTATGCAAATGAATTAGAAAGTAGAGGATATATAAATCTAACAAGAAAAAAAGTTAAAAAATTTATTGGTAAAACAATGAACCTTAAAAACAGTATTGCTGAAAATCTGTTTATCTTTGAAACTTCTAATTTAGCTTGGAAAGATAGTAACTTAGCTATGCTTGATAATCAAATGCGAGAAGAGTTAGAAATCGTAAATAGGCACCATGGATTGCAGCATAATTTAAGCGTAATAAGTGAAAATTTAGATTTTTTTAAGGACATTTTACAACACAGACATAGTAGTTTATTAGAATGGATAATTATCATTTTAATTCTATTTGAAATTATACAAGTATTATTTGAATAAATATTTTAAAAATGAATAAACCAATATCAGAATTTATAGAAAAATATTATCTGCATTTTAATGCTGCTACCTTAGTAGATGCAGCTAAAGAATATGAGAATCAGTTAAACAAAGGTTCAAAAATGTTAGTTTCTTTGGCTGGAGCTATGAGTACAGCAGAAATAGGTAAAATATTTGCGGAAGTTATACGACAAAATAAAGTGCATATAATTTCTTGTACAGGAGCAAATTTAGAAGAAGATATTATGAATTTGGTAGCGCATTCTCATTATAAAAGAGTACCAAACTATAGAGATTTAACCCCAAAAGATGAATGGAATTTACTAGAAAAAGGATTAAATAGAGTAACAGATACTTGTATTCCTGAAGAAGAAGCTTTTAGGCGTTTGCAAAAACATATTTTTAAAATTTGGAAAGATGCAGAAAAAAAAGGAGAGCGTTTTTTTCCACATGAATTTATGTACAAGTTAGTTTTATCAGGGGTTTTAAAGCCTTATTATGAAATTGATCCAAAAAATAGTTGGATGTTGGCAGCAGCTGAGGCAAATTTACCTATGGTAGTTCCAGGTTGGGAAGATAGTACAATGGGAAATATTTTTGCATCCTATGTAATGAAAGGGGAGTTAAAAGCAAGTACTATGAAAACAGGAATTGAGTATATGAGTTTTTTAGCAGATTGGCACACCAAAAACTCAGAAAATGGCATAGGATTTTTTCAAGTAGGAGGAGGTATAGCAGGAGATTTTCCTATATGTGTTGTTCCAATGCTTTATCAAGATTTAGAAAGAACAGATACTCCATTTTGGAGCTACTTTTGTCAAATTTCAGATTCAACAACAAGTTATGGATCTTACTCAGGAGCAGTTCCTAATGAAAAAATAACTTGGGGAAAATTAGATATTGATACGCCAAAATACATTATTGAATCTGATGCAACTATTGTAGTACCATTAATATTTGCCTATTTATTAAAAATGTAAATTTTGTATATGAAAAGAATAATTGTAGATTACAGTAAATTAACAAGTGATATATTAGATTTATTGGTCGAAAAATTCCCAACAGGATATAATTATAAAGATATCATTACCTTTAAAAACACTAAAGGTGAAACCATAAGAGCTGTTGAAGTTAGAACAGAAGACACCATTTATCTTGTTAAAATAAGTCTAAAATTAGAAGAAACTATGGATGAATATGATGCAGACGAAGATAATTTTGACGAAGCATATGATGATGATTTTGAAGGAGTAGCAGAAGATATGGATGAAGATTAATAAAGAGCATTATTAAAAATAAAAAACCCGCAATTTGCGGGTTTCTTTTTTTAGCAAGAAAAGTATTTAGTATTTAGATTCTTGGCCTAATTCTTTTACTAATAAATAATATACAATTGCTCTGTATTTATTTCGGTTAGATTTTCCCATTTTTTCAATAACTTTCTCAATAGCACTATCTAATTTTGGACTATCAGGCAAGCCTAATTTTTTCATTAAAAAGTTATTTTTAACTGTTTCAAGTTCTTTAGAGTCAGATCCAGATACTGTTTCAGCATCATTTTTATAGATTGATGGACCTAAACCTTTTGTAACTTTAGTTAATAAATCAGCATTAAAGCTGATTCCTAAATCTTTCATAGCACTTTCATATTGCGCTACTTTTTCATCAAATTTACTCATGAGTTGAATTTTTTATTTTAACAATAGTATATTCAAATATATGAAATAAAATTAATCTTTTATTAAAATAAAGCATCTTCAATTATATAGGGTTAATAACCAGATATTTAAAATTTGTAATTGCCATTTTTAACATATGTTTTATACTTGCTTAATGATTTTGTGACAAATTGACATAAATAAAAAAATGGCATAATCATTGACTATTTTGTATTGTTATAAAAAATTAAAAACAAAAATTTAAAATATAAATTATGAGTAAAATTATAGGAATAGATTTAGGAACAACCAACTCTTGTGTTGCTGTAATGGAGGGTAACGATCCAGTGGTTATTCCTAATGCAGAAGGAAAAAGAACTACACCATCAATTGTTGCATTTATTGAGGGAGGAGAAAGAAAGGTAGGAGATCCTGCAAAACGTCAGGCAGTTACTAATCCTCTTAAAACCATTTCTTCTATTAAAAGGTTTATGGGGAATAAATTTTCTGAATGTAAAATGGAGGTAGATAGAATCCCTTATAAAGTAGTAAAAGGAGATAATGATACGCCACGTGTAGATGTTGATGGTAGATTATACACTCCTCAAGAAATATCAGCAATGATTCTTCAAAAAATGAAAAAAACTGCTGAAGATTATTTAGGTACAGAAGTAACGGAAGCTGTAGTAACAGTGCCAGCTTACTTTAACGATTCTCAACGTCAAGCAACTAAAGAAGCAGGAGAAATTGCAGGTTTAAAAGTTAGTAGAATTATAAACGAACCTACTGCGGCAGCTTTAGCATATGGTTTAGATAAAAAAAGCGATGATGAAAAAATAGTAGTTTTTGATTTTGGTGGAGGTACACATGATGTATCTATATTAGAATTAGGAGATGGTGTTTTTGAAGTATTAGCTACAGATGGTGATACTCACTTAGGAGGAGATGATGTAGATCAAAAAGTAATTGATTGGTTAGCAGATGAATTTAATAAAGAAGAAAGCATTGATTTAAGAAAAGATCCAATGGCTTTACAACGTTTAAAAGAAGCTGCTGAAAAAGCCAAAATTGAACTGTCATCATCTGCAAGTACAGAAATTAACTTGCCTTATATTACCGCTACAGCTTCAGGTCCAAAACACTTGGTTAGAACTTTATCAAAAGCAAAATTTGAAACTTTAATTGACGATTTAGTTCGTAGAACTATTGAACCTTGTAAAAAAGCATTAGAAAGTGCAGGTTTAACTACTTCTGATATTGATGATATTATTTTAGTAGGTGGTTCGACTCGTATTCCAGCAGTACAAGCTGCGGTAGAAAAATTCTTTGGTAAAGCTCCATCAAAAGGAGTAAATCCTGATGAAGTTGTTGCTGTAGGAGCTGCAATTCAAGGAGGAGTATTAACAGGAGATGTTAAAGATGTATTGTTATTAGATGTTACACCACTTTCTTTAGGAATTGAAACTATGGGTAATGTAATGACTAAATTGATTGAAGCCAATACAACCATTCCAACTAAAAAATCACAAGTGTTCTCCACAGCAGCAGATAATCAACCTTCCGTTGAAATTCATGTATTGCAAGGAGAAAGAGCAATGGCTGCAGATAATAAAACTATTGGTCGTTTTCATTTAGATGGAATTCCACCATCACCAAGAGGAGTACCTCAAATTGAAGTAACTTTTGATATTGATGCAAACGGTATTATTCACGTTAAAGCTTCTGATAAAGCTACGGGTAAATCACAAGATATTCGTATTGAAGCATCTTCTGGATTAACTGAAGAAGAAATCAAAAAAATGAAAGCAGATGCAGATGCAAATGCTGAAGCAGATAAAAAAGCAAAAGAAACTGCAGAAAAAATTAATGGTGCAGATTCTATGATTTTTCAAACAGAAAAACAATTAAAAGAATTTGGTGATAAATTGTCAGCAGATAAAAAAACACCAATTGAAAATGCTTTAGCTGAATTGAAAAAAGCTTATGAATCTAAAGACCTTACCCAAATTGATGCGGCAATGGAAAAGATAAATGAAGCATGGAAAGCAGCGAGTGAAGAAATGTACAAAGCAGAACAAGCAGGTCAACAACAAGCACAAGGAGCTCCAACAGGTGAAGCAGGTAATGCAGAACCAAAAAATGAAGGGGATAATGTAGAGGATGTTGATTTTGAGGAAGTAAAAGAAGATTAAAAACCTTTTTAATAGTAAAAAAAGAGGCTCAATTTTGAGCCTCTTTTTTGTTATAATTAATTTGTTATGCACGCATAATAATTAGTATATTTGAAAAAATAATTCGTAATGACTACCACAAAATTAACCGAACTTTTAAAAATAAAATATCCAATCATTCAGGCTCCAATGTTTTTAGTATCTAATACTAAAATGGTTATTGAAGCTATGAAAAGTGGAATAGCAGGATGTATACCTGCGTTAAATTATAGAACGGATGAGGAGTTACGAGCAGCTCATCAAGAGCTAAAAAATGCGAAAGTTGATGGAGGTTCATTTGGTTTTAATTTAATAGTTAACAAATCTAATGTTAAGTATAAACATCAATTAGATATTATTTGTTCTGAAGGAGCTGATTTTATTATTACTTCTTTAGGTAATCCTTCAGAAACGATAAAAAAGGCACATGAAAAAGGAATAAAAGTTTTTTGTGATGTAACGGACTTAAAATTTGCTCAAAAAGTGGAAAGTCTAGGAGCAGATGCAATTGTAGCGGTTAATAATCAAGCAGGTGGGCATAGAGGTAATATTGAACCAAAAGAATTAATTACTCAAATTGTTGAGAACTGTTCAATTCCCGTTATATCAGCTGGTGGAGTAGGATGTAAGTCCGATTTAGATAAAATGTTAAGTTATGGAGCAGTTGGTGTTTCTGTTGGAAGTCCTTTTATAGCTTCTGAAGAAGCTAATGTAACACGGGAATACAAACAAGCTTGTGTAGATTATAATGCAAAATCCATTGTGGTTACTGAAAAGATTTCAGGAACGCCTTGTACAGTTATTAACACACCTTATGTGCAAAAAATTGGCACTAAACAGACTTGGATTGAAAATCTGTTAAATAAAAATAGAAAATTAAAAAAATGGGTAAAAATGATACGATTTTCTATAGGGATGAAAGCTACACAAAATGCAGCTACAAAAGCTACCTATAAAACTGTTTGGGTTGCAGGGCCAAGTATTGAGTACACAAAAGAAATTTTACCTGTACGTAAAATTATAGAAAACTTGATTAGTTAATTAAATTTTTAAAAGCAGCTTCTAAGTTTTGAAATTTGAATTTAAAACCTGTATTCATTATTTTTTTTGAAGATACTCTACTTCCTTTTAATAAAATTATAGACATTTCACCAAAAACTAATTTAAATATAAAGGAAGGTATATTTGGCAACCAAATTTTTTTACCTAAAGAATTTGCTATTTTTTTGGTAAGCTGTTTATTATTACAATAATCTGAAGTAACAGCATTATATACACCTTTAAGTTTATTATTTTCAATTGCTTCTATATACATATTACATAAATCATCAATATGTATCCAAGGGATGTATTGATTTCCGTTACCTAAAACAGCTCCAAATCCAAATTTTATGGGTTTAAATATTTTTGGAAATGCACCACCTTCGTTTGAAAAAACAACTCCTGTTCTAAAAATAACAGTTCTTATATTTAAAGAATTAAATTGTAAGGATGCTTTTTCCCATAATTTGCAAATTTTACTTACAAAGTCATCTCCTGAAATATCATCTTCTTCATAAATTTTTTCAGTAGTTGTTGCTCCATAATACCCAATGCCAGAAGCAGAAATAAAACCTTTTAGATTTGGATTAATTTCTTTTACTTTTTTAAATAGTAAATTTGTTGAATCAACTCTACTATTGATTAAAACTTTTTTCCTTGCATTAGTCCATTTTTTATCAGCAATACCAGCTCCAGCCAAGTGAATTATATAATCCGCTTCAATTATAGCTTGTTTATCAATATAATTATTATTAATATCCCAATAGAATGATGTTGGTTCTTCTTTTTTAGTTCTACTTAAAACTAATACTTTGTACCCTTTTTTATTTAGTAGATTGGTTAAATGTTTTCCAATAAGACCAGTGCCTCCAGTTATTAAAATATTTACCATAAAAAAACAGTTATTTTGTAATATTTAAATATACAAGATAACTGTTTTTAAAGAATAAAACTATTAAATTTAATTGTGTGCAATTTGACTTGCTAATTTTAATGGGGTCACATTATTCATTCCTATTTTTAATGCTTCTTCATTTAAAGGAATTAAGTGATGATACCTTTCTGGAAGTGATTTTTCAAGCCCAGCAAGTACATTTTCTAATTTTACAATTGGTTTAATTTTTAGAAATGCACCCATTACCACCATGTTAAATATCTTTTTATTTCCCATTTCAGCAGCTAATTTACTACCTTCAATTTGAAATATTTGAATATCGGTTCTTGTTGGATGATGTGTAATACCATTAGGGTCGTATATTAAAACTCCTCCAGGTTTTACAGATTCTTCAAACTTATCCATTGACTGCTGATTTAAAATAATAGCAGTATCATATACTTTTAAATAAGGAGAACTTATTCTTTCATCACTTAAAATAACAGTTACGTTAGCGGTTCCGCCACGCATTTCTGGTCCATAAGATGGCATCCAACTAACTTCTTGATCTTGCATTATGCCAGAATAGGCTAAAATTTTACCCATAGAAAGTACACCTTGTCCACCAAATCCAGCTATAATAATTTCTTCTGTCATAACTTTTTATTTTAATTTACCATTTACTTTAATATCTCCTAAAGGATAATATGGAAACATATTATCTACCATCCACTCATTAGCATCATTTGGTGTCATTTTCCAACCTGAATTACAGTTTGAAACTATTTCAACAAAAGAAACTCCTTTTTTTAACTTCAAGTTTTCAAAAGCTTGGCGTATTGCTTTTTTAGCTTTACGCGCATGTTTATGAGTATGAACAGATTGTCTTGTAACATAATAGGTTCCAGGTAACTGAGCTACTAATTCAGTCATTTTTAAAGGAGATCCCATAGTTTTTATATCTCTACCAAAAGGTGATGTTGAAGATTTCATTCCTTCTAAAGTGGTTGGAGCCATTTGTCCACCAGTCATTCCATAAATACCATTATTTACAAATATAATAACAATATTTTCGCCTCTATTGCAAGCGTGAATAGTTTCGGCAGTTCCAATAGCAGCTAAATCTCCATCGCCTTGATAGGTAAATACATGTTTTTTAGGCCATGTTCTTGCAATTGCAGTTGCAACAGCAGGAGCGCGTCCATGTGCTGCTTGAGTCATATCTATATTCATGAAGTCATATGCTAAAACAGAACATCCAACAGGAGCAACACCAATAGTATCCTCTGCAATTCCCATTTCATCAATAACTTCCATAGTTAAATTATGGGCAGTTCCATGACCACATCCAGGGCAATAAGACAATGGAGTGTCGGTCATTAATTTTGTTTTACAAAATACTTGATTCTCGGGTTTTATGATGTCTAATACTTCCATTATTTATAATTTTTTGTTCTAAAGCTTCTAAAATTTCTTCAGGAGTATGAATAATTCCTCCTGTTCTACCAAAATGTTCTACTGGTACTTTAAACTCAACAGAGAGTTTAACATCCTCTACCATTTGACCGGAATTTAATTCTACACTTAACATTCCTTTTACTTGGTCTGCTAATTCAAATAGTTGTTTTTTAGGAAAAGGGAATAGAGTTATTGGGCGTAATAATCCAACTTTTATTCCTTTTTCTCTTGCTATTTCAACTGTTTTTTGTGCAATTCTGGCACTTGATCCATATGCTACAATTAAATATTCAGCATCATCACAATTAATTTTTTCAAAACGAAGATCTTCATTTTCCATTTGCTCATATTTTTTCATCAATCTATGAACTCTGGCTTCCATTTTTTCAGATTGTAAATCAAGTGAAGTTATAATATTTCGTTCTCGGCCGTTAGTTCTACCAGTTGCAGCCCAACTTCCACATTCTTTAATTACTTCTTCGTCTGTTCTGCGTTGTTTTTGTGGTTTTAATTCCACTTTTTCCATCATTTGACCGATTAAGCCATCGGATAAAATAAGTACTGGTGCTCTATATTTAAATGCAATATCAAATGCATCTTCAACAAAATCTGACATTTCTTGAACGGATGATGGTGCAAGTACATATAATTTATAATCACCATGACCACCACCTTTTACAGATTGAAAATAATCTGCTTGTGAAGGTTGGATAGTTCCTAAACCTGGTCCTCCGCGAACTACATTAACTATTACAGCAGGTAATTCAGCTCCTGCGATGTATGAAATACCTTCTTGTTTTAATGAAATACCAGGGCTAGAAGAAGAAGTGAAAACTTTTTTTCCTGTACTAGCAGCTCCATAAACCATATTTATGGCTGCAATTTCACTTTCTGCTTGTAGAACAACCATTCCTGTACGTTTTTCAGGTTGTTCATTCATTAAATATTCTATTAATTCTGTTTGTGGGGTAATTGGGTAACCAAAGTAAGCATCTGCACCTGCTCTAATAGCTGCTTCAGCTAAAGCTTCGTTTCCCTTCATTAATTTTAATTCTGACATGTTACTAAGTTTTAAATTATGCTGAAACTTTAACTCTATATACTGATATAGCTCTATCAGGGCAAACTATTGCACAGTTTGTACAACCAGTACAAGCTTCAGGGTTTTCCATATAGGCATAATGATATCCTTTACGGTTAACTTCTTTGGACATACTAATAACGTTGTCTTGACATACAGGCATACATACCTCACAGCCTTTACAAGTTTCAGTATCTACAACTATTGCTCCTTTTACTTTTGCCATTTTAATAATTTTAATAGTTATTACTACATTGTAATTTAATTATTTTCAAAGATACAGCGAAAACGTTATCGAAACTATGATATTTGTCAATACAAATGTGATATCCATTTTTTGAAATGTTTTAATATGCTTTTTTGTTTTGTTAATTAAATATATATTTTTATCTTTGACTGACTATTCAGTCATAAAATATATAATGTAGATGTCACCACGTACTGAGAAACAATTTGAAGAAATAAGACGCGTTAATGAAAAAATAATATTAGAAGCGGCTTTATCTCTTTTTGCTGAAAAAGGGTATAATAGCACTTCTATGGATTCTATTGCTAAACAGGCAAAAGTTTCTAAAGGAAACTTGTATAATTATTTTAAAAATAAAGAGGCTTTATTAGAAAGTGTTTTGCAGAACGGAATTAATCAGTTTTCTGAACTTTATACGGATAATCAAAATGAATTAGAATCAGAAGATGATTTCGAGCAGTTTGTGAGAGCAAATTTTGAAATTTTAAAAGTTAATAAATCATTTTGGAAGTTATATTACAGTTTAGTTACGCAAACAAAAGTTCAACATCTGTTTCAAAAAATATTTTCTCCTTTCTTGGAACAATACATGAAAGTTTTTGAAGCTTATTTTTATAAGAAAGGTGATGAAAATCCAACTGCAACAGCTATGCTTTTAGGAAGTATTATTGATGGCGTTTCACTTTGTTTTATTGTTATGGAAGAAATTTATCCATTAGAAGATGTACAAAAAAAAATAATTGAAAAATTTAAATAAATATGTAATGAAACTAAAAACCCTTTTTATCATTTTATTAATTTTTGCAATCGGATCAGTAGAAATTAATGCTCAGGAAAATTTAACCGCGTCAGAAATTGTTCAAAAATCGGATGAATTAATTCGTGGAAAAACAAATACTTCTATAGTTAATATGGAGATAATTAGACCCACTTGGAAACGTACAATAGGAATAAAAAGTTGGGGAAGAGGACAAGATTATTCAATGGACTACATTACTTCGCCGGCACAAGACAAAGGTCAGGTTTTTTTGAAACTGAAAACAGAAATGTGGAATTATATTCCGGCAATTGGCAGAATGATTAAAATTCCGGCTTCAATGTTATCACAAGGTTGGATGGGTTCTGATTATACCAATGATGATATTTTAAAGCAAAGTTCAATTGTGGTAGATTACAATCATAAATTAATTGATGAAGAAAAGATTAATGGATATGACACTTATAAAATTGAAATGACACCAAAAGAAGATGCTGCAGTGGTTTGGGGGAAAATAATTATGTGGATAATTGAAGATAACTTTATTCAAATTAAAACCGAGTTTTACGATGAAGACAATGATTTGGTTAAAAGTGAATTTGGGTATGATTTTAAAAATATGGGTGGAAGATTAATCCCTACCCGAATAGAAATTGTTCCAGCAAATGAAGAAGGTAAAAAAACAGTGCTGTACATAAAAGAAATGAAATTTAATATTGATTTGCCGGCAACGTTTTTTTCACAACAAAACATGAAACGTGTACACTAATTTTGTAAATCTTAAGAAATGCTTACAATTTTAAAATTAGCCTGGCGAAATATTTGGCGAAACAAACGTAGAACTGCAATAACTATTGCATCCATAATGTTTGCATTGTTTTTTGCAATTATTATGCGCGCTTTTCAAATTGGCTCGTATGTAAAAATGAAAGGAAATGCTGTTGAATCGTATTCCGGTTATTTTCAAATTCATAAAAAAGGATATTGGAGTGATAAAAAAATAGATGCTGTTTTTAATATGAATGAAGACAGTATAAAAAAATTAGCGAAAAACCCAAAAATAAAAGTTATAATACCAAGGTTAGAGTCTTTTTCATTAGCTTCTTCCGGAACTGTTTCAAAAGGTGTTGCCGTGTTGGGAATTGATCCTGAAAAGGAAAATGAAATGACTAAAATTAAAAGCTATTTAAAAGAAGGAAGTTATATAAACGCAACCGATAATTCAATTTTGGTAGCGAGTGATTTAGCCAAGTTTTTAAATGTACAAGTAAACGATTCGTTGGTTTTATATTCCTCAGGTTATCATGGTTCTAGTGCTGCAGGATTATTTCATATAAAAGGAATTTTAAAATTGCCGATGCCCGAAATGAACAAAAGTACCTTGTACATGCCGCTGGCAGCAGCTCAAAAATTTTTTTCAACAGGAAACCAATATACAGGATTAATTTTTGATTTGTATGCCATTAACGATGTACCAACTGTAGAACAGGCAGTTACTAAGCAGCTGAATTTAAACAATTACGAAATTATTGATTGGAAAATAATGAATAAAGATTTATTGCAAATGATAGCTTCAGACAATGCCGGCGGAATTATTATGATTGTAATTTTATATTTGGTAATTGCATTTGGAATTTTTGGAACTGTATTAATGATGACTACCGAACGCATCCGAGAATTTTCGGTAATGGTTGCAATTGGTATGCAAAAAGGAAAATTGATTCTAGTAGTTATTTGGGAGTTAATTTTAATTACTTTTTTAGCAGTTTTATCAGGCGTAGCACTAAGTTTTCCGGTATTACTTTATTTTTATTACAATCCCATTCAATTTACAGGTGATGCAGTTCAAGCTATGAAAAACTTTAATTTCGAGCCAGTTATGCCGGTTGTTATTAACATGCAATTATTTGTAAATCAAGCTATCGCAATTGCTATTATAAGCATGCTGGCTATGTTTTATCCGGTATTAAAAATAAAAATGTTAAAAGTTGTTGAAGGATTAAAATCATAAATTATGTCTATGTTATTTAAAATCGCCTGGAGAAATATTTGGCGCAGTAAATTAAGAAGTACCGTTGTTATTTTTGCTATCGCATCTGGATTAATAGGTGGTTTAGGTGCTTCAGCCTGGATGAATGGAATGGCTAAACAACGTATTAAAAACTCTTTCGATTTTCAAATTGCCAATATTCAATTACATAACCCAAATTTTTCGGTGAATTTAGATGTTAAAAAAACTATTGATAGTGTTGATCAAAAAATATCATATATCAAAAAAATAACGGGTGTTAAAGCAGTTACCGAACGTTTAAAAACTTCAGCAATGGCTTCAACAGCAAATAAAAATGTTGGGGTTACGGTTATTGGCGTAAATTCAAAAACTGAAAAAGAAGTTTTTAGTTTATACAAAACTATAGATTCTTTATCCGGAAATTTTTTTGATACACATTCTAAAAACGGAATTGTAATTTCAAAAGCCTTAGCTAAAGAATTAAAAGCAAAATTACATTCTAAAATTGTACTTACATTTCAGGATTTTAATGGTGAATTAACAGGTGCAGCCTATAAAATTGTTGGTTTATTTAAAACAAGCGACAGCAATTGGGACAAATCTAATGTGTTTGTAAACAATGCCGGTTTTGCATCTATTTTAGGGATTCCGGCAAATCAATGTCATGAAATAGATATTACCTTAAATGATTATACCAAGGCGCCAATTATTTCAAAAGAAATTCAAAAAAAATATCCTGAAATTTTGAGTGAAGACTGGGCACAAATAGATCCGTATACAAGTCTTTTAAACAATGTTATGGGTGTTATGATGGGTGTTTTTATGATGATTATTTTAGCAGCTCTTGGTTTTGGTATTGTAAACACCATGTTAATGGTAATTTTAGAACGAACCAAAGAAATAGGTATGTTAATGGCTATAGGTTTAAATAAGAAAAAACTTTTTATAGTTATTATGTTAGAAACCATTTTTTTGTCGTTAGTAGGCGCCATTGTAGGCGAGCTTATAAGTATGTTGTTAATCAGGTATTTTGGTGTTGTTGGAATTGATTTATCATCTATGCAACAAGGGTTGGAATCTGTTGGTTACAGCGCTATTACTTATCCAACATTAGAGTTTATCCGCTATATACAAATTACAATAATGGTAATTATTACCGGAATTTTAGCTTCAATTTATCCGGCTTTAAAAGCATTAAAATTAAATCCGGCTGAAGCAATTAGAACAGTTTAATAAAAAATAAAAATAAAATGAGTGTTATAAAAATATCAAACCTAACAAAAATATATAACAAAACGCAAGTGCCAGTACATGCGGTTAATGGAATTAATTTAACCTTTGAAGAAGGTGAGTTTGTAGCAATTGTTGGGCCCTCAGGCTGTGGCAAAACAACATTTATGAATATGATTGGTGGTTTAGAAGAACCAACTTCAGGAAGTGTTGAAATTAACGAAACCAATATTTCAGCTTTAACTTCAAACCAGCGTATTAATTTTAGATTGCAAAATATTGGTTTTATTTTTCAATCTTATAATTTAATTCCTGTGCTTACTTCAAAAGAAAATGTGGCATTTATTATGCAACTTCAAAATAAGCCAAAAAACGAAATTGAGCAACGTACTATTCAATTATTGCAATCGGTAGGTTTAGGAAATAAAATTAATAGCAAACCAAATCAAATGTCGGGCGGGGAGCAACAACGTGTAGCGGTTGCAAGAGCGTTGGCTTCGAAACCAAAATTTGTGTTGGCAGATGAACCAACTGCTAACCTCGATTCTAAAGCAACTACACAATTGCTTGATATTATGAAAAAATTAAATGAGGAAGAAAATATGACATTTATTTTTACAACGCATGACCAGCGAGTTGTAGATAAAGCTCGCCGAATTATTACGCTTGAAGATGGGAAAGTTATTTCCGATCAAATTATCAGCTAATGTATTTGCAATTAAAACTTTTTAAAATGAAACAATTTTGGTTGAGTATTTTTTTGATTTTCAGCTGTTTAAGGGTTGTAAATGCACAAGAAAATTATTCTTTAAGTGGCTATGTAAAAGGGTTATCTTCCATACAGTTTTCAAATACTTCTAAGTCTTTTGTTGAAAATACAATCCACAATCGTTTTGATTTTAATTGGTACGCCACCAATAAAATAACAATTACTGCAGGGATGAGAAATAGATTTATTTTTGGAAGTTCCATAAATCAAATTCCTGATTACGCTCGTTATTTAGGTGAAGATTCGGGTTTTTTAAATTTAACAGATATTTGGCTTAATAAAAATGCCACAATCGGAATTTCACAACTCGACCGATTTTTTATTGATTATACTTCTGGAAAATTTGAAGTTGCAATTGGTAGACAACGCATAAATTGGGGACAAGCGTTTGTATGGAATCCGAATGATTTGTTTAATACCTATTCGTATTTCGATTTTGATTATGAAGAAAAGCCAGGAAGCGATGCTTTGCGAATGCAATATTATATAAATGAAACAAGTAAAATTGAATGGGCAACAGCTATTGATAATTATAAAAAAGTAACTTCTGCGTTATTGTATAAATGGAATACGCATGGCTATGATATTCAGGTTTTAACAGGAGTTTATTCACAAACCGATTGGATTTTTGGTGCTGGTTGGTCTGGAAGTATTGCTGGTGGAGGTTTTAATGGTGAACTCACTTATTTCCATCCAATTACAACTTCTAAAAATAGTAATCGGTTAACTGCTGTAATTCATTACGATTATACCTTTAAAAATTCGTTGAGTTTACAATTTGAAACATTGTATAATGGTTTTGGAAACAATTCAAGCAATAGTTCGTTAGAATCTTTTTCTTTAATGAGTTTAAACGCTAAAAATTTATTTCCTGCTAAAACAGCTTTTTTTGGAAGTGCTTCTTATAATGTAAGTCCATTATTAACAGCAATGCTTTCTGGAATGGTTGGTAAGCAAGGTGACTTTTTATATATTGGTTCAACGCTTACATATTCACTTTCCAATAACAAAGAATTATCCGTTGTAGCTCAATTGTATCAACTTAAAAAGGATGCTTTAACTATGCAATCAACTTTTGGAGGAGCCGTTTTTGCACGCTTAAAATGGGCATTTTAACGGTTTGTATAACGTACAAAAACTTCAGTTAAGCATAAAGAGCTTTATAATTTATAGATTCTATTAACCTGAGTTCTATATAAGGAATTTTTAAATCTATTAATAATCCATGAATTAACTTATTAGTCGTCACTGCGAATTTTACTTTTTCTAAGTAAAATGTGACAGTCTCTAGGACACTTAAGAGATAACTTCAGTCGTGCCTTCATCGTTATGACGTAAATCATTTATTTTTAGTGTTTTGTGTTAAGTATAAGGTCAGACTCATGTTTTTAGGTAGTTTTTAAATTCAATATTTTATAACAGTATTAATTGTTTTTCTAATATCTCAACCAAATCGAATTCATTTTCATACTCTATAATATATTTTGAACATCCGGAAGCAGTTGTTGAATATTCTGAATCTTTTTTTCGTATGTAAAAAATAGGCTTATTTTTTGCAGTGGCATAACCAATTTCAATTCCAACACCAATTGATTTTGTAGTTAATTCTGCAATAAGAAAATCAGAACTATCTATTTCTTTAAAAGCAGCTTTCATCATTTCGTTCTCTTGATTTGCTTCGAAAAAATATTTATCCACAAAAACAAGTAATTCTATATTTTTTGTTTGGAATAAATTTATCAAACTCTCAACTTCTTTGTTAAATTGTTTTCGGTTAGAGTAACTTATTGCAAAATATGCCTTTCTCATTTTATATTTGTTGAAATTCTCTACAACAGTAGAGATTTAATACAAACTTTTATATTTAGATGGATTAGCTTCGTGCATTACGCTATAAATTGCTTCAAAAATAGTTTCATGGTTTGGTTTAGAAAAATAATCTCCATCAGTACCAAATGCAGTTCGGTGATTTTTAGCTGTTAAAGTGCTAGGTTTACTATCTAAAAACTGATATGCATTTTGTTTTTCTAAAATTTCTTGCAATAAATAAGCGGATGCTCCACCTGGAACATCTTCATCAATAATTAATAATCGATTGGTTTTTTCAATACTTTTTACAACCTCATGTTTTAAATCGAATGGTAATAAACTTTGTACATCAATTAGTTCTATATCAATTTCAACTTGTTGTAATTTAGTAATAACTTCTTCTACTATTTTAAGTGTAGAACCGTAAGAAACTACTGTAATGTCGTTACCTTCTTTTAACACTTCTATTTCCCCAATAGGGGTTTTAAATTCCCCAAGATTATTAGGTAATTTTTCTTTTAATCGATATCCATTTAAATTTTCAACAATTAAAGCAGGTTCATCACATTCTAATAAAGTATTGTAAAATCCTGCAGCTTTTGTCATATTTCTAGGAACTAATATATTCATTCCTCTTAATAAATGTACAATTGCTCCCATTGGGGAACCTGAATGCCAAATACCTTCTAATCTATGTCCACGAGTTCTAACAATTAATGGGGCTTTTTGTTTACCAGCAGTTCTATAATGTAAGGTTGCTAAGTCATCACTCATTATTTGTATTGCGTACAATAAATAATCTAAATATTGAATTTCAGCAATTGGACGTAATCCACGTAATGCCATTCCAATACCTTGTCCAATAATTGTAGCTTCTCTAATACCTGTGTCTGCAACACGTAATTCTCCATATTTTTCTTGTAAACCAACTAAACCTTGGTTAACATCACCAATTTTACCGGTATCTTCCCCAAAAATTAGTAAGTTTTTATGATTGCTAAAAAGAGTGTCAAAATTTTCTTTTAAAACTAACCGGGCATCTACTAACTTTGCATTTTCATCATAAGTAGGATTTACTTTAGAGGAAGAATTTACTTTTTGTTCCGAATTACTGTATAGATGAGAATCAAATTTTGGTTGTTCAGATTTGGTATAATTAGCTATCCAATTTTGTAATTCTGTTTTTATATTAGAATTTTCATTTATCGTATAAATAAGAGCATTTTTTGCTGCTGAAATTATATCCTTTCTAGCTGGATCAATTTCACTCATTAAATCTGTTCGTAATTTTAGAATAAATGTTTTGTTTTTGCTGGTATTTGCAATTTTTTCAAGTAATACTGCAACTTCTTTTCTTTTTTCTAAAATAGGATTTAAAAACGCATTCCAAGCATTTCTTTTTGCTTCTCTAACTTCTTTTTTTGCTTCTTTTTCTATTTCAATTATTTCGTCTTCAGAATTCACAATTTTTAAAGAGTTACCATTTTCGTCCTCTAAATTAAATTCTAAAACCCAATCTCTTAATTTTGAGTTACAATCGTTTTGTTTTTCGTAGTTCAAACGATCTTTATCTTTGTATCTTTCGTGAGAACCAGAAGTTGAATGTCCTTGAGGTTGCGTTAAATGTTTAACGTGAATTAATACAGGAACATGTTCTTCTCTGGCAATTTTAGAAGCTTTGGCGTAAACATCAATTAATTTCGGATAATCAAAGCCATCAACGACAAATATTTCATAACCTTTTTCATTTTCATTTCGTTGAAAACCTGCTAGAATTTTTGAAATACTTTCTTTTGTAGTTTGATATTTTGCAGGAACTGAAATACCATAATCATCATCCCAAACACTTATTACCATTGGAACTTGTAAAACTCCAGCGGCATTAAAAGTTTCAAAAAACACACCTTCTGAGGTGCTTGCATTTCCTATTGTTCCCCATGAAATTTCGTTCCCGTTATTTGAAAACATTGGGTTTTTAAGTCCGTCAACATTTCGATAAATTTTAGAAGCTTGTGCAATTCCTAGCATTCTAGGCATTTGACCCGCTGTAGGTGAAATATCGCTACTAGAATTGTATTGTTCGGTTAAATTTTTAAACAGCCCATGATTGTCTAAGCTATGCGTTGCAAAATGCCCTCCCATTTGTCTGCCTGCAGACATTGGATCATCTTTAATACTTGGATTAGCGTATAAACCAGCAAAAAATTGTTCAGGAGAAAGTTCTCCAATTGCCATCATAAAAGTTTGATCTCGGTAATAACCCGATCTAAAATCACCTTTTTTAAAAGCTTTAGCCATTGCTAATTGTGGCACCTCTTTTCCATCACCAAAAATACCAAATTTTGCTTTGCCGGTTAAAACTTCTCGTCTTCCTAAAATACTACATTCTCTACTTATAACGGCTAATTTATAGTCATTTAAAACTTCTTTTTTAAATTGTTCAAAGGAAAGCTGTTTAGAATTAGTAGTAGAAATAGTTGACATATAATTTTGATTTTTTAGTTTTGCAAAGTTACAATTTTTATATCATTTTTAAAAATACGATAATCAAACTGAAATATTTGAATTTAAATTGAATATAATTCAATAAACACTACTATAATTTGATAAATAGGAAATGAAAAATAAATAATTGTAAAAATTAGAAAAATCCTCTTCGTATAAAATTATAGATTTTTTTTGGTTGAATTTCTAAAACAAACCTAATTCTTGAGCTATAACTTGGTTGGCTAAGTTCCCATCCTAAATTGGAATAAAGTGGAAAATATATTTCTAAAATATCTTGTACAAAATTTAAACGAATACCGTTTTCATGTGCAAAATATACTTTTGAATTTTTGTTTTTTACAAAGCCAACATCATTGTAAACTTCAATCCATCTCCAAATTCCAATACTAGTGTTAAATGTTGATAACCATTCATTTGCATAAGGAACTTCTAATTTAGATTTAAATCCTCCTTCGTTTATAATAACCTGCTGGCTAAAAATACCTGAAGTTTCTGATCTTCCTAAATAGTTGTATTGAAATAAATAATCTGTTGGTCGGTCTAAGGCAAAATCAAAATAGTTAGATTCTGTTTTATTAGACAAAAATACTCCTGTAAAAAACCTAAAATCGAATTGTCTGTTGGTATCTGTTAGTTTTCTATACCTAGCTGTTAATGAAATTTTACTAAATTTATTTGCTATTTGAAAATCTGTGGACAATCTAATATCTTCAATAATTGCAGGTTTGACATAACCATAACTAAGGTTGAATACATTGTATTTATTGGTTTCTAATGGTAAGGTTTGTGTTGGTGATTTTTCTCTATCAATCATTGTAAAAGAAGCCATTAAAGCATTACTACTAACATCTCTTAAATTTTTACGTTTAAATTGTATTAAAATATATGGGTTTAAACTGTTGTAGGTTAGGTTATTATCGTAATGGTAATTGCTTCCAAATAATCCTATAGCAAGTTTGTTTACTTTTTTATTTTCGGGTAAATATTCATAAAGCATAGAATAATTTCCTGAAAAAGTTTTACTTTTTGTGCTGTATGAAGGAATAACTTTATAAGTGAAATTTTTCTTTAGTATTGTTTTATTAGAAATTGCTAAACCAAGTATTGCACCATCGTAATAATTAAATCGAAAAACGGGAGTGTAAAATAATTCGTTATAATATGGGTTTTCAATATCCTTTAAAAATTTAACTTGTAAAGGACGATTTAAAATGCTTTTATCAATGTTTTTCCAATTGTTTTTAAAATTACATTCAGGTAATAAGGATTCGTAGTTTAATGAAAGTCTGTTAAAACCATCTTTTGGAATAGTTATTTTAGTTATTGAATCTATATTTGTAAGCCATTTTCTGTATTTAATTTCCTTGTCTTTAATACCATATAATTCAATTGGAGCTGTAAAATTTCGTTTATTTTCAATCGTTACTTTTAAGGAATCGTTTTCTTGTTCAATTTTTTTAATAGTATAATCAATTTTTTTATTGGTATTTAAAAAATCGGTTTTAAACCATTTAATGTCTTTATCCGTATTAATAAAATTAAAAAATAAATTGCTATTTGTTTTTTTGCTAACATAGGCTTTTGAAAAGTGTACAATAGCGCTATCAATTTTTTGATTTCCCAAATAATGATTTAAATATTGCAAACCAATACCAGCTTTATATTTATTGGTTATTTTTCGATTAAAGTTAGATAAAGAATCGGCTTGCATAGTTAATGCCTGATCTAAATTTTTACGTGCCGCAAATTGATGAACAAAATTGTATTTCTGATTAAAATCAATTTTAGCAATATTGAAATTTCTAATTCCCCATATTTTTGATGCACTTCCAATAGCTTTAATTTCTGGGTAATATTTTTCAACATATTTAATCATTAAATAGGTTTGCATACCGTCGGCTAACCAATTATCTTTTCTTCTATTAAATAAAAATGAGCGATTAATGTACTCTTCGGTAATTGCCTTAAACATTTTAATATCCCATTCAAAAGTATCACTAAAAGGTGCTATAAATGAAGGAAGCTGATTAAAACCATAAATTGGATTTTTATCATAATTTACCTTGTTAATAAATAATTTTTTATGAGGATATTTTCCTAAATAACTTTTAATAAATTCTAATTCTCTATTTAATATTTCTGTTTTTACAGGAATTTTAAGTTTATCAGAATTTAGGTTAGAAACTACATCAACAGGTTTTGATTTGTAAGAAACAAAATCTTTTAAATCATCTATATTTATTTCAACATCTAATATGTTTTTTCCAGATAAATTATAAATATTCTCCTTGTTTTTTGTGCTGTAACTACTAGTTAAATTGGTATGAATTTCAAATTTTTCAGGAACTGTAAATGTAATTTTATAGTTGGTGAAATTTTGATACAAATCATCCATGTTTAAATTGGAATAGGTTTGCCAAGTTTTATCAAAAATAGCAGGAGCTAAATACCAATATCGTAAATTATATTCGTCATCAGAAAATCCATATCCTGTATATTTTGAATAAGGTAATTTAACCGTGTATTTTGTAGTAATTAAAATAGAATCTTTTGGTTTTAAAGGTTTGTCAAGTATTACTTTTAAAATATCAGGATTTTTATCTTTAATTTCCCAATTAGCTTCTTTGTTGCCGACTAATAGTTGATGAATATTGGTGTTTCCTCGGTTTTTGTCAGATGTAAAGTGAAATGCTTTTTTGTAATTTTCAACAAATCGTTTAGCTAAAGGAGTATTTTTATTTTTGTAAGCGTTTGCCCAGTTATGAAAATAAACTTCATTAAAAGCAACCTTAGAATTATTATAAAAAACAGTTTTTTGAGTAATATCTATTTCATTAGTTACCACATTTAATTTTGCATTAATATAAATGGAATTGTTTTGAGAGATAGATTTCTGAATACAAAAAACGTAAATAATAATAGTTGCTAAAATGTATTTTTTCAATTTAGGAGCTTTTAAAAATTTGGACTAAAATTGTATTTTTTATAAAATGCATCAATAACTTCTAAAACTTCATCTTCAGTATCTACAACAGAAAACAGGTTTAAATCTTCTTTATTAATATTACCTTGCTCAATTAGTGTGTTTTTAAGCCAATCAATTAAAGGAGTCCAAAAAGTTACACCTACTAAAACAATTGGAAATTTCCCAATTTTTTTTGTCTGAATTAAAGTAATTGCTTCAAAAAGTTCATCCATTGTTCCAAATCCGCCAGGCATAGCAACAAACCCTTGAGAGTATTTAGTAAACATTACTTTTCGTACAAAAAAGTAGTCAAAATCTAACACTTTATCGTCATCTATATAAGGGTTTTCATGTTGTTCATGTGGTAATTCAATATTTAATCCTACCGATATTCCACCTCCTCGTTTTGCACCTTTATTACCAGCTTCCATAATTCCAGGACCTCCTCCGGTTATAATTCCGTAACCGTGTTTGGTAAGTTTACATGCTATATTTTCAGCTAATTTATAATATTTATGATTGGGCTTTGTACGTGCAGATCCATAAATAGTAACGCAAGGACCAATTTTACTCAAACGTTCAAATCCTTCTACAAATTCGGCCATTATTTTAAAAATTGCCCAAGAGTCATTAGTTTTTACTTCGTTCCAAGTTTTTTGTTTAAACTTTTCACGAATTTTGTTTTCTTCGTTTTTAGTCATTTTTATGATTTTTTTTAAAAGCGAATGGCTAAGTTAATTCTTTTTTTAAAAACTTAGCAGTATAGCTTTTATTGTGTTTAACAATTTCTTCTGGAGTGCCTTGGCATACAATTTTTCCTCCTTTTTTTCCTCCTTCCATACCAATATCAATAATATAATCGGCTAATTTTATTACGTCTAAATTATGCTCAATTACTAAAACGGTATTTCCTTTGTTCGTTAATTTGTTTAGTACTTCCATAAGTACTCTTATATCTTCAAAATGAAGTCCTGTAGTAGGTTCATCTAAAATATAAAACGTATTTCCAGTATCTTTTTTTGATAATTCCGATGCTAATTTTATTCGTTGGGCTTCGCCTCCAGATAGTGTTGTTGATTGCTGACCTAGAGTTATATATCCTAAACCAACATCTTGTATGGTTTTTAATTTTCTATGAATTTTAGGTATGTTTTCAAAAAATTGGACTGCAACATTAATAGTCATATTTAGAATGTCAGAAATAGATTTTCCTTTATATCTAATTTCTAATGTTTCTCTGTTAAATCGTTTTCCTTGGCAAGTTTCACATGCTACATGAACATCTGGTAAAAAATTCATTTCAATAACTTTAACCCCTGCACCTTGGCAAGTTTCGCATCTTCCTCCTTTAACATTAAAAGAAAATCTTCCTGGTTTATATCCTCTAATAGAAGCTTCGCTTGTTTTTGCAAATAGACTTCTAATTTCACCAAAAACACCTGTGTACGTTGCAGGATTTGAACGTGGAGTTCTACCAATAGGAGACTGGTCAATAGCAATAACTTTATCTACATGATTTAACCCCTCAATTTTTTTATAAGGCATTGGTTTTTTTACACCTCTGTAAATATGATGGTTTAAAATTGGATATAAAGTTTCATTAATTAATGTAGATTTTCCACTTCCAGAAACACCAGTAACACAAATCATTTTGCCTAAAGGAAAACTAACGGTTACGTTTTTTAAATTATTTCCGGAAGCTTCATAAAGTGTAATTTGATTTCCATTACCATCTCTTCGATGTTTTGGAATTTCAATTGTTTTGGTTCCGTTTAAGTAATCAGCGGTTAAGGTTTTATGTTTTTTTAATTGTTGAAAATTTCCTTCGCTTACAATTTCTCCTCCATGTAAACCTGCTCCCGGACCAATATCTAACACAAAATCGGCATGTTCAATCATTTCCTTATCATGTTCCACTACAATTACAGAATTACCTATGTCGCGTAGGTTTAATAAGGAATTAATTAATTTTTTATTATCTCGCTGATGTAAACCGATGCTTGGTTCATCTAAAATATATAAAACTCCAACTAGTTGAGAACCAATTTGAGTTGCTAATCTAATTCGTTGTGCTTCACCACCTGATAAAGATTTAGAACTTCTATCTAGTGTTAAATAACCTAAACCTACATCTAATAAAAACTGAATTCTTGTTCTGATTTCTTTTAAAATTTCAGAAGCAATTTTGAGTTGTTTTTCGGAGAGTTTTTCTTCAATTTTTGAAAACCATTTTGCTAATTCCTGAATATCTAAATTTGCAAGGTCGGAGATATTTTTATTATTTATTTTAAAATATAAAGCTTCTTTTCTGAGTCTATTTCCGTGGCACGTTTCACAAGGAATTTCATCCATGAAATTATTAGCCCAACGTTTAATAGAACTACTTTCGCTATGCTTATATTGATTTTCAATAAACTTAATAATACCTTCAAAATCTATTTCGTAATTACGGGTAATTCCCAAAGTTTTTGACGCAATTTCAAATTTTTCATTGCCACCATTTAAAATGGTATCTAATGCTTCCTTTGGAATTTTAGAAATAGGATCGGTTAATTCAAAATTATAGCGTTCAGCAATTAATCTAAGCTGTTTAAAAATCCAACTATTTTTTTGTTCTCCTAATGGAACTATTCCGCCATTTTTTATGGAAATACTATTATCAGGAATTATTTTTTTTATGTTGACTTTATTGTTTTTTCCTAATCCATTACAAGTTTTACAAGCTCCTTTTGGAGAATTAAATGAAAAAGTATTTGGCTCAGGATTTGGGTAAGAAATACCAGTATCAGGGCACATTAAATCTCTGCTAAAATACCTTGGTGTTTCAGAATTGTGTTCAATTAACATAAGTACATTATCTCCAGAGTATAAAGCAGTTGTGATTGTTTCTTCTAATCTTTTTTCTGAAGATTTGTTTACTAATAAACGATCAATAACAATTTCAATATCATGGGTTTTATAACGATCTAATCGCATTCCTCTTTCTAATTCTTTTATTTCTCCATCAACTCTAACACGAACAAATCCTTGTTTGCTAATTTGTTCAAATAGCTCACGATAATGCCCTTTTCTAGATTTTATAATGGGAGCTAAAATCACAATTTTTTTGTCATCAAATTCAGTTAAAATTAAATTTTTTATTTGCTCATCGCTATAGCTAACCATTTTTTTATTGGTATTATAGGAATAGGCATCAGAAGCTCTGGCAAATAAGAGTCTTAAAAAATCATAAATTTCAGTAATAGTTCCAACGGTAGAACGTGGACTTTTATTAGTAGTTTTTTGCTCAATTGAAATTACCGGAGAAAGTCCTTCAATTTTATCTACATCAGGTCGTTCTAATCCTCCTAAAAATTGCCTTGCGTAAGCTGAAAAAGTTTCAATATACCTTCGTTGACCTTCAGCATATATGGTGTCAAATGCTAATGAAGATTTTCCACTACCACTTAAACCAGTTATTACTACCAATTTTTCTCTAGGAATTCGTACATCAATATTTTTCAAGTTGTGTACACGCGCTCCAAAAACTTCTATATATTCTTCGTTAGTTGCCATTCAGTTTTTTGCAAAAACGCAAAGTTAAAAAAATGAAACCAAAATTTAGGGTAATGTTGATGTCTTATTTTGAAAATTAGTATATTGCGTTAAAAATTTACTCTTTTGAAATATATAGAATCATTACGTCATTTTTTTGAAAAACACGGTTTTGCTGTTTCTTCAAGATTAGCAGATAGGTTAGGAATGAACGTGTCTAATGTTCGATTATTTTTTATTTATATATCGTTTGTAACCTTAGGTTTTTCATTTGGAATTTATTTAACGTTAGCTTTTTTATTACGATTAAAAGATATGATTTACACCAAACGAAGTTCTGTTTTTGATTTATAATTAATGAGACCAAAATCTAAATTTCATATATCGTTATTATTATTGTTTTTTGTTATTGCAATTGGTATAATTGGATATGTGTTTATAGAAAATGGATCATTTGTTGATTCGTTTTATATGACCATAATTACCATGTCAACAGTTGGTTTTGGTGAAATACATCAACTAACTCAGGCAGGTAAATTATTTACTATATTTTTAATAATTATTAGTTTAATAGTTTATGTATATGCTGTTACTTCTTTAACAGAATATATTGCAAATGAAAAAATATTTCAAAATTTAAAATATAAAAGGGTGCAAAAAAAAATTAATAAACTAGAAAATCATTCTGTGGTTTGTGGTTATGGCAGAAATGGAAGACAAGCTGTAGCAAAATTAAAGCAATTTAATATGCCCGTTGTGGTAATTGAAAAAGACAAAGCTTTAATAGAAGAATTAGATCAAGATAATATTTTATTTATTGAAGGAGATGCCACAGAAGATGAAGCGATAGAAAAAGCATCTTTAAATACTGCAAAAAGCTTGATTACCGCTTTACCATCAGATGCAGATAATTTATTTGTGGTATTATCTGCTCGACAATTAAATAAAAATTTAACCATAATAAGTAGAGCATCTAGCGAAACATCTTATAAAAAATTATTAATTGCAGGAGCCAGCAATATTATAATGCCAGATAAAATAGGAGGTATGCATATGGCATCATTAGTTGTAACTCCTAACTTAGTTGAGTTTGTGGATAGATTGAATATATCTAATGAATGTGAAACAAACTTAGAAGAAGTTTCAATTGATGATTTGCCAGAAGAATTTAGGAATAAAACTATTTTGGATTTAGATTTAAGAAAAAGAACAGGTTGTAATGTTATAGGCTTTAAAACAGATGGAGATAATTATGTGGTAAATCCTGAAGCAAATACAAAACTTGTTCCGCATTCAAGTTTAATTGTTCTTGGTAGACCTAACCAAATTCAAAAATTACGCGAAATTCTATAACAATCATAAAAAGATGTTTTGGTTATTAGGTTTGTAACTTTATGATTAAAAATTTGCGGTATGCTCATTTTTTTACCATATTGCATCGATTTTTAAAAAATTACCTCAAAAACTATGCAGAAAAAAATACTATCACTACTAGCAATTTTACTTCCAATTGTAACATTTGCACAGGAACCAAGTACCTCAGAAAAAATAGATACCACATTTAGAGCCTATACCGAATGGTTTGTACATGGTATATTTTATGCTATTCCTTTTACAGACACTGTCAGAATACCTTGGGTATTATTTGTTTTAGTTGGGGGCGCAATATATTTTACATTAACGTTTAGATTTGCACAAGTAAGGTTGTTAAAAACATCTATAAAGGTTGTTAAAGGAGATTATGATGATATTGATGAAAAAGGAGCTCAAGATGTACATCCTTCTGAAGATGATTTAACCATAGTGGATGGAGATTTACCAGAAACTATAAAAGTTGAAGGTCATCATGGAGAAGTTACTCACTTTCAAGCTTTAACTGCCGCATTATCTGCTACAGTTGGTTTAGGAAATATTGCAGGTGTTGCAGTAGCAATTTCAATTGGAGGTCCTGGAGCTACTTTTTGGATGATTTTAGCTGGACTGTTAGGTATGGCTTCAAAATTTGCAGAATGTACATTAGGTGTAAAGTATAGAGATGTTGGTCCAGATGGAACAGTATATGGAGGGCCAATGTATTATCTTACCAAAGGATTAAAAGAAAAAGGATTAGGACGTTTAGGAAAAGTACTAGCTGTATTTTTTGCTGTAATGGTTATTGGAGGATCATTTGGTGGAGGAAATATGTTTCAAGCTAATCAAGCTGCAGCTCAATTTGTAGATTTATTTCAATTAACAAATGCTAATGCTGGTTTGTATTTTGGTATAGTAATGGCCGTTATTGTAGCTGTTGTTATTATTGGAGGAATAAAAAGAATAGCTTCAGTTACAGAAAAAATTGTACCATTTATGGCTGTTATTTATGTTGGAGCTGCATTAGTAATTATTGTATTAGATTATAAATTAGTACCTAAAGCATTTGGTTTAATTTTTAACGGAGCTTTTTCACCGGCAGGGATAACAGGAGGTTTTATAGGAGTTTTAATTCAAGGTTTTAGAAGAGGAACTTTTTCTAATGAAGCTGGAGTTGGTTCTGCAGCAATAGCTCACTCTGCTGTTAAAACTAAATATCCAGCTAGTGAAGGTATTGTAGCTTTGTTAGAGCCGTTTATTGATACGGTAATTATATGTACAATGACAGCTTTAGTTTTAGTAATAACCAATATTAAAGGTGGTTATTTTGATTATGGAATTGAAATTAAAGAAGGCGTTGAGTTAACTGCAACAGCATTTGATTCTGTAATACCTCATTTTTCAGTAGTGTTAACTATAGCAGTAATTTTATTTGCGTTTTCTACAATGATTTCTTGGTCTTATTATGGAATGCAAGGATGGAAATTCTTATTCGGAAAAGGAAAGGTAACCGATTTAATTTATAAAATTTTATTTTTATTATTTGTAATAATTGGAGCTTCAATAAGTTTAGGTGCTGTAATCGATTTCTCAGATGCTATGATTTTTGCAATGGTAGTCCCAAATATGATAGGTGTAATAATTTTATCTCCTAAAATTAAGGTAGAGTTAAATAAATATTTAAAAGCAATAAAAGTTAAGTCCTAAAATTTTTAATTAAGATATGAATTTTTTCAAATCCCACTTTAAGTACAATAAGTATCAAAAAAGTGGGATTTTTGTTTTAATTGGGGTTATTGTTTCACTTCAATTAATAGTCTATTTTGTAAATTTTTCTCCAAATAAAATTACTAGTAATTTATCGACAGCAGAATTAAAGGCTTTTACTTTGCAAATGGATTCTTTGCAAAAGGTTAAGTTAAATTTTAAAAAGATATATCCTTTTAATCCAAACTATATTTCTGATTTCAAAGGGTATCAATTAGGACTTTCAATTAAAGAAATTGATAAGTTATTAGCTTTTAGAAAGCAAGGCAAATTTGTGAATTCAGCAAAAGAATTTCAGAATATTACTGGGGTTTCAGATAGTTTACTTAAAACTATTAGTCCTTATTTTAAATTTCCAAATTGGGTAATTAAAAAGAGAAATTCTAATAAACCTAAAATTGTAAATTCAAAAAATATTGAAATAAAAGATATTAACACAGCAACAGTTTTTGATTTTAAAAAGGTGAACGGAATTGGAGAAAAGTTATCGGAACGAATTGTAAAATATCGAAATAAATTACAAGGCTTCTCTTTTAATAAGCAACTTTATGAAGTTTGGTATTTAGATAAAGATGTTGCAGCTAAAGTTTTACAAAAATTTCAAGTAAAAAAACTTCCTACAATATCAAAAATAGATGTAAATAATGCAACGGCGGGAGAACTAGCTAAAAACGTGTATATTAATTACAACTTAGCAAAAAAAATAATTTCTTATAGAGATGAAGTTGCTGAAATTCAATCTATTGAAGAATTAAAAAAAATTGATGGTTTTCCGTTGGATAAATTTAATTTAATCGCCTTATATTTGAAAGCTAATTAAACTAATAAATACAACTTATTACTATTATGTATTTTACTGAAGAGCACGAAGCATTTAGACAAAGTTTTCGAGATTTTTTAAATAAAGAAGTAGTTCCACATATTGATAAGTGGGAAAAAACAGCCAATATAGAACGTTTTATCTGGAAAAGATTTGGTGAAATGGGTTATTTTGGCTTGAATTATCCTGAAAAATATGGCGGATTAGGATTAGATGTTTTTTATACCGTAATTTTTTTAGAAGAATTACAAAAAGTAAATTCAGGAGGTTTTGCAGCTGCAATGTGGGCACATACTTATTTAGCGATGACACATTTAAAGACCGAGGGATCAGAAAAAATAAAAAATGAATATTTAACGCCTAGTATTAATGGAGATAAAATAGGGTGCTTGTGTATTACAGAACCTTATGGAGGTAGTGATGTTGCTGGAATGAAAACTACTGCAGTTAAAAAAGGAGATAATTATGTAATTAATGGCTCAAAAACGTTTATAACAAATGGGTATTATTCAGATTATTTAATTGTTACGGCTAAAACAGATATCTCTTCTAGAACAAAAGGAATTAGTATTTTTATTTTAGATAGAGAAACTAAAGGTATTTCTGCAACTAAATTAGATAAATTAGGCTGGAGAGCTTCAGATACTGCTGAAATAGCTTTTGACAATGTTACTATCCCTGCAGAAAATTTATTAGGCGAAGAAGGTAAAGGATTTGCGTATTTAATGAATCATTTTGCTTTAGAACGATTAGTTATGGGAGTAAATGCACATGCTAGAGCAGAATACGCTTTAAATTATGCCATTCAATATATGTCTGAACGAAAAGCATTTGGGAAAACGTTAGACAGTTTTCAGGCATTGCGTCATAAAGTAGCTGATATGGCAAGTGAAGTGGAAATGTGTAAAGAGTTTAATTACTCAATAGCTCAGCGAATGAAGGACGGACAATATATTGTTAAAGAAGCAAGTATGTCTAAATTACTTTCTACTAAAATAGCGGATAGAGTTATTAATGAATGTCTTCAGCTGTTAGGTGGTTATGGATATATGGAAGATTATCCGATGGCTAGATTGTTGCGAGATAGCAGACTGGGCCAAATTGGAGGGGGAACTTCGGAAATTTTGCGAGAAATTATAGCTAAAATGGTTATTGACAAAAAAAGCTATAAGCCAGCCACATAATTTATAGTAAAATTAAATATACATTAAAAACATCTTAAAAATATTTTAAGATGTTTTTTTTTATGGAATTATAATAGATAATAAAGCAAGTTTTTAACACTAAAACGTTTTCGTAAAATTTGATACAATACATCCTCATTAAAAAGTATTATTTTAACAAAAAATTAATAATATAAATTATGAAACCCCTAAAAATTTATTTTCAAGTAGCACTTTTTAGTGCTTTTTTATTTGTAAGTTGTTCTAAAGAAAATTTAGAAGTATTACCCCAATTACAAAATAATGTTAAATTAACAACTCAAACTTCTGCAAGAACAGGTTTAAAACCAATAGGTTCAGGAGTTATGATGCAAGCTTTTTACTGGGATGTTCCAGCTGGAGGAGTCTGGTGGAATACCATAAAAGGAAAAGTTCAGGCTTGGAGCGATGCAGGTATAGATGCTATTTGGTTGCCTCCAGCTTCTAAAGCTCAAAATGGAGCTTTTTCTATGGGATATGACCCTTATGATTACTTTGATCTCGGACAATATAATCAAATGGGAAGTATAGAAACTAGATTTGGTTCTTCAGGAGAGTTGCAAAGTCTAATAAGCACGGCTCATACAGCAAAATTAAGTGTAATAGCTGACATTGTTATTAATCATAATAGTGGAGGAAATAGTGAAATTAATCCTTATACAGGTACTAGTACTTGGACAAATTTCACTCCTTTATCAGGGAAATTTAATAGAACATATAATGATTTTCATCCAAATGGAATTCACAATAATGATTCTGGTGCATTTGGAGGTTTTCCAGATTTATGTCATGACCAACCAAATGTGCAAAACTGGTTATGGAAAAGTTCTGAATCCGTAGCTAAATATTATAAAAATGTTATTGGTTTTGATGGTTGGCGTTTTGATTATGTAAAAGGATTTGCGCCTTGGGTTGTAAAAGATTGGGATACAGAAGTAGGAGGCTTTGCAGTTGGTGAATATTGGGACTCAAATGTAAATACTTTAGATTGGTGGACAAGTCAATCACAAGCTAGTGCGTTTGATTTTGCTTGTTATTATAAAATGAATGATGCTTTTGATGGAAATGATTTAAATAAATTAAATGATGATATGCTTTGGAAGCGTAATGCTAGTAAAGCAGTAACTTTTGTGGCTAACCATGATACTGATGAAATTTATAACGGAAAAATGTTAGCTTATGCATATATTTTAACTCATGAAGGCTATCCAACAATTTTTTACAGAGATTATGAAGAATGGCTAGATAAAAACAAATTAAATAATTTGATTTGGATTCATAATAATTTAGCAGGAGGAACAACAAATATTTTATATACGGATACTGATGAGTATGTTGCTCGAAGAAATGGCTATAATAACGCAGGGTTAGTAGTTTATATAAATAATTCAAATTATTGGCAAGAGCGCTGGGTTGAAACTAATTGGTCAAATACCACAATAAAGGATTATACAGGTAATTCTACTTGGGAGCCAGTAACACAATCTGGTAAATGGGTAAAAATTCAGGCACCACCAAAAAGTTACTCAGTATGGTCACCAAAATAAAAATAAAACAACTATTTTAAATTAAAAAATAATTGTATCTTTGCAATCCAAAAATTAAAAAAGGAACGATTTGAAAGGAGGTGCTAAATTATGTTAATTATACCAGTAAAGGACGGAGAAAATATTGATAGAGCGTTAAAACGTTACAAAAGAAAATTTGACCGTACAAAAACAATGAAAAATTTACGAAATCGTAAACAATTCAATAAACCTTCAGTAACAAAACGTGCTCAAAACATAAAAGCTCAATATGTTCAAAAATTAAGAACAGCTGAAGAGCAAGGTTAAAATTTAGCCAAAAACATTTAAACCATTAGTATTAATAAATTACAATTTGTAATTTTGAGTATTAATGGGTTTTTTATGACTATAACTTATTTTCTAGAATACTTAAACTTAGAAAAAAAATACTCTAAACATACAATTACTGCATATAAAAATGATTTGAATTCATTTCAACAATTTTGTAATGAAGAATATCAAAATCAAGAAATTAGCAGTGTGAATTATTCCCTAATTAGAAGTTGGATTGTTAGCTTGGTAGAATTAGGAATTTCAAATAGAACCATTAACAGAAAAGTTTCTAGCTTAAAATCTTTTTATAAGTTTCTTCAAAAAACCAATCAAATTCAAGCTAATCCATTAATTAATCATCAACCTTTAAAAGTTGCTAAAACGGTACAAGTACCTTTTTCGGAAAAGGAAATCTTAGAAATTTTAAAAACAAATGATGAAGATGATTTTGAATCTGTTAGAAATAAACTAATTGTAGAATTATTTTATGCCACAGGAATTAGAAGATCAGAGCTAATTAATATAAAAATAACCGATATTAATTTTGATAATGAAACTGTTAAAGTTCTAGGTAAACGAAACAAGGAACGTTACATTCCGTTATTAAAAATAGTACAAAATAATATTCAAAAATATTTGAATTATCGTTTAAAAATCAACACAAAAGAACCATATTTATTTGTAACTTTAAAAGGTAAAAAAGTGTACGATACACTTGTGTATCGGATAATAAATAATTATTTTAGTAAAGTGTCCACAAAAGTTAAAAAAAGCCCACATATTATTAGGCATACTTTTGCAACACATTTATTAAATGAAGGAGCGAATTTAAATGCAGTTAAAGAATTACTTGGGCATTCTAGTTTAGCATCCACTCAAATTTATACCCATAGTAGTTTGGGTAAATTAAAAGAAATATATAACCAGGCTCATCCAAGGAGTCAGAAAAACTAATTTATTATGAAAGTATATGTACAATCTGTTAATTTCAATGCGGACAAAGATTTGATTGATTTTGTTGAAAAAAAAGTAAATAGTTTAGAGAAATTCTATGATAAAATTGTGGATTCAGAAGTGTTTTTAAAAGTACAGCAAACAAGCGAAAAGGAAAATAAGAATGTTGAAATAAAAATTAATGTACCAGGCAATGATATTGTTGTGAAAAAGCAAGGTAAAACTTTTGAAGAAGGCATTATGTTAGCTATAGATTCTTTGAAGAGGCAATTAGCAAAAAAAAAGGAAAAAATTAGAGTAAAATAAAATAATTAAAAAATACGTATAAAAGGTTTGTTTAAAAATAAAAACTTTAATACATTTGCAGTCCGTTAGAAATAGCGGGCTTCTTTTATGGAGTAAAATGCCGATGTAGCTCAGCTGGCTAGAGCAGCTGATTTGTAATCAGCAGGTCGTGGGTTCGAGTCCCTCTATCGGCTCAGGTCTTTGAAAAGAATGGTGAGATACTCAAGTGGCCAACGAGGGCAGACTGTAAATCTGCTGCGCAAGCTTCGGAGGTTCGAATCCTCCTCTCACCACATTAATGAGTTTAGATAATAAACTAATGAGGAAAAAATATTGCGGGAGTAGCTCAGTTGGTAGAGCTTCAGCCTTCCAAGCTGACTGTCGCCGGTTCGAGCCCGGTCTCCCGCTCCATTTTTCAGGCCGGTGTAGCTCAGGGGTAGAGCGTTTCCTTGGTAAGGAAGAGGTCACGGGTTCAAATCCCGTCATTGGCTCATAAAAAAGAATTAAATTTAACACTATATATAACTAAGATTTAAAAAATTAATAATCATGGCAAAAGAACATTTTGATAGATCCAAACCACATTTAAACATTGGTACAATTGGACACGTTGACCACGGTAAAACAACTTTAACAGCTGCTATTACTAAAGTATTAGCAGAAAAAGGTCTTTCTGAAGTAAAAGACTTTGACCAAATTGATAATGCTCCAGAAGAAAAAGAAAGAGGTATTACAATTAACACGGCTCACGTAGAATACCAAACAGCAAATCGTCACTACGCACACGTTGACTGTCCAGGTCACGCGGATTACGTAAAAAACATGGTAACTGGTGCTGCTCAAATGGATGGTGCTATTATTGTGGTAGCTGCTACAGATGGTCCAATGCCTCAAACAAGAGAGCATATTTTATTAGGTCGTCAGGTAGGTATTCCTAGATTAGTTGTATTCATGAATAAAGTGGATATGGTTGATGATGAAGAATTATTAGAACTTGTTGAAATGGAAATCAGAGATTTATTATCATTTTATGAATATGATGGTGATAATACTCCTGTTATTCAAGGTTCAGCTTTAGGAGCTTTAAATATGGAGCCTAAATGGGTTGAAAAAGTAATGGAGTTGATGGATGCTGTAGATACTTGGATTGAGTTACCTCAAAGAGATGTAGATAAAAATTTCTTAATGCCAATTGAAGATGTTTTCTCAATTACTGGTCGTGGTACTGTAGCAACAGGTCGTATTGAAACTGGTGTTGCAAATACTGGTGATTCAGTTGATATTATTGGTATGGGAGCTGAAAAATTAACATCAACTATTACAGGTGTTGAAATGTTCCGTAAAATATTAGATAGAGGAGAAGCAGGAGATAATGTAGGTTTATTATTAAGAGGTATAGCAAAAGAAGACATAAAAAGAGGTATGGTAATCTGTAAACCAGGTTCAGTAACTCCACATGCTAAATTTAAAGCAGAAGTTTATGTTCTTAAAAAAGAAGAAGGTGGTCGTCACACACCATTCCATAACAACTATCGTCCACAATTCTATGTTAGAACTACTGACGTAACAGGAACAATTATGTTACCTGATGGTGTTGAAATGGTAATGCCAGGTGATAACTTAACAATTACTGTTGAATTACATCAACCAATTGCATTAAACGTTGGTTTACGTTTTGCAATTCGTGAAGGTGGTAGAACAGTAGGAGCTGGTCAGGTAACAGAAATGTTAGACTAATTAGTATGCCTAAAATATAGTGAATATAAAGGTGCTCTTTATAGAGGAGCACCTTGTATTTACGGGTGTAGCTCAGTTGGTAGAGCACTGGTCTCCAAAACCAGGTGTCGGGAGTTCGAGCCTCTCCACCCGTGCAAATAAATAAAAATATGAACTTAGTTAAATATATTAAAGACTCATTTGTAGAGTTACGCAATAAAGTATCTTGGATTTCTTGGGAAGAAGCTCAAAAATCTACTGCAGTTGTTGCAATATTTACAATATTATTTGCCTTGGCAGTATTTCTTGTAGATAAAGTATTTCAAACAGGTTTAGGAGAATATTTTAAACTATTTTAATAGTAATATAGATTATGACTGATTCTGTAAAAAAATGGTATGTGGTTAGAGCCATAGGCGGGCAAGAAAATAAAGTAAAAACTTATATTGAAAATGAAATTGCACGTTTAGGGATGACAGATTATGTTGATCGCGTTTTAGTACCAACAGAAAAAGTGATTCAAGTTCGTAATGGAAAGAAAATTCATAAAGAAAGAGTTTATTTCCCTGGATATGTAATGATTGAAGCTAATTTAAGTGGAGAATTACCTCACATAATTAAATCTATTACAGGTGTAATTGGTTTTTTAGGAGAAGTAAAAGGTGGAGATCCAGTTCCTATGAGAAGATCTGAAATTAACAGAATGTTAGGAAAAGTGGATGAATTATCTGTTCAAAATGAAAATGTTGCTATACCATATGTGGTAGGAGAAACAGTTAAAGTAATTGACGGACCATTTAACGGATTTGATGGAACTATTGAAAAAATAAATGAAGAAAAGCGTAAACTTGAAGTAATGGTTAAAATTTTCGGAAGAAAAACACCATTAGAATTAAGTTATATGCAAGTAGATAAAATTTCATAATTGTTACAATAAATTTTGATATTGCAATTCGCTTCCAACAAAATGTAATATCTAATTAAACATTTAAAAATGGCAAAAGAAGTAAGTAAAGTTGTAAAATTACAAGTTCGTGGAGGTGCGGCAAATCCGTCACCACCAGTTGGACCTGCTTTAGGTGCTGCCGGAGTTAATATTATGGAGTTCTGTAAGCAATTTAATGCTAGAACTCAAGATAAACAAGGAAAAGTTTTACCAGTAGCAATTACTGTATATAAAGATAAATCTTTTGATTTTGTTGTAAAAACTCCACCAGCAGCGGTACAAATTTTAGAAGCAGCTAAAGTGAAAAAAGGTTCAGCAGAACCAAACAGAAGCAAAGTAGCTTCAGTTACTTGGGATCAATTAAGAACAATAGCTGAAGATAAAATGGTAGATTTAAATGCATTTACTATAGAATCTGCAATGCTTATGATGGCAGGTACGGCTCGTTCAATGGGTATTAATGTAAAAGGAACAGCTCCTGTAAAACAATAAAACAGTTATTAATATGGCAAAATTAACTAAAAAGCAAAAAGAAGCTCAAGCTAAGGTAGATAAAAATCAATCTTATAGCTTAAAAGATGCTTCAGCTTTAGTAAAAGAAATTACTAATGTAAATTTTGATGCATCTATTGATTTAGCTGTTAGATTGGGTGTTGACCCTCGAAAAGCCAATCAAATGGTTAGAGGTGTTGTTACATTACCACATGGTACAGGTAAAGATGTTAAAGTGTTGGCATTAGTTACTCCAGACAAAGAAGCAGATGCAAAAGAAGCAGGTGCTGATTACGTAGGACTAGATGAGTATCTTCAAAAAATTAAAGATGGTTGGACAGATGTTGATGTAATTATTACTATGCCAAGCGTTATGGGTAAATTAGGTCCATTAGGTCGTATTTTAGGACCTAGAGGTTTAATGCCTAATCCAAAAACAGGTACTGTAACTATGGATGTAGCTAAAGCAGTTACAGAAGTAAAAGCTGGTAAAATAGATTTTAAAGTTGATAAAACAGGTATTGTACATGCAGCAATTGGAAAGGCATCATTTGATGCAGATAAAATTATGGATAATGCTGAGGAATTAATTAATACTTTAATTAAATTAAAACCAACTACAGCTAAAGGAACGTATATTAAAAGTATTTACTTATCAAGCACTATGAGTCCTGGAATAAGTATTGATGCTAAATCAGTTTAACCTAGTTAAATCTTATAATTATGACGAGAGAAGAAAAATCACAAGTAATAGAAGTTTTAACAACTCAGTTAACTGAAGAAAACATAATCTATTTAGCAGATATCTCAGGATTAAATGCATTAGATACATTTAATTTACGTAAAGCTTGTTTTAAAGCTAACGTAAAATTAGCAGTTGTTAAAAATACATTGCTTGAAAAAGCAATGGAAAAAGCAGATAAAGATTTTGGAGATTTACCAAATATTTTAAAAGGTAATACTTCATTAATGTTATCAGAAACTGGTAATGCACCAGCAAAAGTAATTAAAGAATTTCGTAAAAAATCTAATAAGCCTTTATTAAAAGGAGCTTATGTTGAAGAAGCAATTTATGTTGGTGATGACCAATTAGATACTTTAGTAAACATAAAATCTAAAGAAGAACTTGTTGGAGACGTAATTTCCTTATTACAATCTCCTGCTAAAAATGTTATTTCAGCATTACAATCGGGAGGTAATAAATTATCTGGTATTTTAAAAACATTATCAGAAAAATAAACAAAGAGCACTAATAAACTAAATAATAAAAATTAAACAAAGAGAAATGGCAGATTTAAAAGATTTCGCAGAACAACTTGTTAACTTAACAGTGAAAGAAGTAAATGAGTTGGCTAATATTTTAAAAGACGAATATGGTATTGAACCAGCTGCAGCTGCAGTAGCAGTAGCAGGTCCAGCAGCAGGAGGAGAAGCAGCAGCTGAAGAAAAATCAGAATTTGATGTGATTTTAAAAGCAGCAGGACAATCTAAATTAGCAGTTGTTAAATTAGTTAAAGAATTAACTGGTTTAGGATTAAAAGAAGCTAAAGGTATTGTTGATAGTGCACCCGCTCCAATTAAAGAGGGTATCTCTAAAGACGAAGCTGAAGGTTTAAAAGCGTCATTAGAAGAAGCTGGAGCAGAGGTTGAGCTTAAATAAGCTTAGCTGCTCAAAAACAAATACGGGTTTAGGTCTGAGTTAATAACTTAGACCTAGACCATTTTGCATATATATTCGTTCTTATATTTTAATATTTTTTTAACCTAAAGTTATTGTCCATTGGCATCAAAAAAATTCACCGAAAGAATAAACTTCGCATCAGCTAATTTGGTTATGGAATATCCAGATTTTTTGGATATTCAAGTAAAATCGTTTCAAGATTTTTTCCAACTAAAAACCAAAGCAGATGAAAGAAGTACCGAAGGATTATATAAAACCTTCCTAGATAACTTCCCTATTACAGATACTCGTAACAATTTTGTGTTAGAGTTTTTGGACTACTTTGTAGATCCTCCAAGATATACTATTCAAGAATGTATTGAAAGAGGATTAACATATTGTGTTCCTTTAAAAGCTCGATTAAAATTATATTGTACCGATCCAGAACATGAAGATTTTGAAACTATTGTTCAGGATGTATATTTAGGTACAATTCCTTACATGACGCATAGCGGTACATTTGTAATCAATGGCGCTGAGAGAGTTATTGTATCTCAGTTGCATAGATCGCCAGGGGTATTCTTCGGGCAATCATTCCACGCAAACGGAACCAAGTTGTACTCTGCTAGAGTTATTCCATTTAAAGGATCTTGGATAGAATTCGCAACAGATATCAATCAAGTAATGTATGCTTATATTGATAGAAAGAAAAAATTACCTGTAACCACTTTATTTAGAGCAATTGGTTACGAAAGAGATAAAGATATTCTTGAAATTTTTAATCTTGCTGAAGAAATAAAAGTTTCAAAAAGTGGTATTAAAAAAGTTTTAGGTAGAAAATTAGCGGCTCGTGTATTAAAAACTTGGTTTGAAGACTTTGTAGATGAAGATACAGGAGAAGTTGTTTCCATTGAAAGAAACGAAATAATATTAGATAGAGATACTGTTTTAGAAAAGGAACACATTGATGAAATTGTAGAATCAGGTTCTAAAACTATCTTACTTCATAAAGAAGACAATCAAATAGCGGAATATTCAATTATTCACAATACGTTACAAAAAGATCCAACAAACTCTGAAAAAGAAGCTGTTGAACATATTTATAGACAATTGCGTAATGCTGAACCGCCAGATTTTGAAACTGCAAAAGGTATTATTGATAAATTATTCTTCTCTGAACAACGTTATAACTTAGGTGAGGTAGGACGTTATAGAATGAATAAAAAGTTAGAACTAAATGAAAGTATAGATCAAAAAGTTTTAACTAAGTTAGATATAATTACTATTATTAAAAACTTAATAAAATTAGTTAATTCTAAGGCTGAAGTTGATGATATTGACCACTTGTCAAATAGACGTGTAAGAACAGTTGGAGAGCAAATGGCTAGCCAATTTGGTGTAGGTTTATCTCGTATGGCACGTACTATTCGTGAGCGAATGAATGTTAGAGATAATGAAGTATTTACACCTATAGACTTAATTAATGCTAAAACATTATCTTCTGTTATAAACTCATTTTTTGGTACAAACCAATTATCTCAATTTATGGATCAAACCAATCCATTAGCAGAGATTACACATAAAAGAAGATTATCAGCATTAGGACCAGGTGGTTTATCACGTGAAAGAGCAGGTTTTGAGGTAAGGGATGTTCACTATACACATTATGGACGTTTATGTCCAATTGAAACTCCAGAAGGTCCAAACATTGGATTAATTTCATCTTTAGCAGTTTATGCCAAAGTAAATAATCTAGGGTTTATTGAAACACCATATAGAGAAGTTTCAGAAGGAAAAGTAAATCTAAATGAATCGCCAAAATATTTAAGTGCTGAAGAAGAAGAAGGAAAGAAATTTGCTCAATCTAATTTACCACTAGACACTGAAGGCAATTTTGTAAGTGATAGAGTTATTGCTCGTGAAGAAGCAGATTATCCAGTAGTTGAACCAAGCGCGGTTAATTATATGGATGTTGCTCCAAACCAAATAGCATCTATCTCCGCATCTTTAATTCCATTCTTAGAACACGATGATGCAAACCGTGCTTTGATGGGATCCAATATGATGCGTCAGGCAGTTCCATTATTACAACCAGAATCTCCAATTGTAGGTACTGGTTTAGAACGTAGAGTTGCAAAAGATTCTAGAATTTTAATTAACGCAGAAGGAGAAGGAGAAGTAGAATATGTAGATGCAAATACTATTACCATTAAATACTATAGAACTGATGAAGACCGTATGGTTAGTTTTGATGGAGATAGTAAAACTTATGATTTAATTAAGTTTAGAAAAACAAACCAAGGTACTTCAATTAACTTAAAACCAATTGTTCAAAAAGGTGATAGAGTTGAAGAAGGGCAAGTACTTTGTGAAGGTTATGCAACACAAAAAGGAGAATTAGCACTTGGTAGAAATATGAAGGTTGCTTTTATGCCTTGGAAAGGGTATAACTTTGAGGATGCAATTGTAATTTCTGAAAAAGTAGTAAAAGAGGATATTTTTACTTCTATCCATATTGATGAATATTCAATGGATGTTAGAGATACAAAACTAGGTGCAGAAGAACTTACAAATGATATTCCAAATGTTTCAGAAGAAGCAACTAAAGATTTGGATGAAAATGGAATGATTAGAGTAGGTGCAGAAGTAAAACCTGGAGATATTTTAATAGGTAAAATTACACCAAAAGGCGAATCAGACCCAACACCTGAAGAAAAATTACTAAGAGCTATTTTTGGTGATAAAGCGGGTGATGTAAAAGATGCATCATTAAAAGCTTCTCCTTCTTTAAGAGGTGTAGTTATTGATAAAAAACTATTTGAAAGAGCAGTAAAAGATAAAACTAAAAGAGCTCAAGACAAAGTAAATATTGCAAATTTAGAAAGTAAATTTACAGCTAAATTTGAAGAATTAAGATCTGCTTTAATTGAAAAATTATTTGCTCTAGTAAGTGGAAAAACATCACAAGGCGTTTTAAATGATTTAGGAGAAGAAATTTTACAAAAAGGTAAAAAATTCACTTTAAAAATGTTAAATGCTGTACCAGATTACAACCATTTAACAAAAGGAACTTGGACTACTGACGATCATTTAAATGACTTAGTTTCTGAATTAATTCACAATTATAAAATTAAAGTGAATGATTTACAAGGTTCATTACGTCGTGAGAAATTCACTATCTCAGTAGGAGATGAATTGCCATCAGGTATTTTAAAACTAGCCAAAATTTATATTGCTAAAAAGCGTAAATTAAAAGTTGGAGATAAAATGGCTGGACGACATGGAAACAAAGGTATTGTTGCTCGTATTGTTCGCCAAGAAGATATGCCATTCTTAGAAGATGGAACACCAGTTGATATAGTTTTAAATCCACTTGGAGTGCCTTCAAGGATGAATATTGGTCAAATTTATGAAACCGTTTTAGGTTGGGCTGGACAAAAGCTTGGTAATAAATTTGCTACTCCAATTTTTGACGGTGCAACTATTGATGAAATTACTGATTTAACAGACAAAGCAGGAGTTCCACAATATGGACATACGTATTTATATGATGGAGGTACAGGTCAACGATTTGATCAAAAAGCAACAGTAGGTGTTATTTATATGATTAAATTAGGTCATATGATTGATGATAAAATGCACGCACGTTCTATAGGTCCTTATTCTTTAATCACACAACAACCATTAGGTGGTAAAGCACAAATGGGTGGTCAACGTTTAGGGGAAATGGAAGTTTGGGCATTAGAAGCATATGGAGCATCTGCAACCTTACGTGAAATGTTAACCGTAAAATCTGATGATGTTATTGGTAGAGCAAAAACGTATGAGGCTATTGTTAAAGGAGATGAAATGCCAGAACCTGGATTACCAGAATCGTTTAACGTATTAATGCATGAACTACAAGGTTTAGGATTAGACGTTAGATTAGAAGATTAATAACAATAAGTAAGGAGACATATGTCTCCTTACTTTACAATATATTTTTACAATTTTAAATTCGAATCCATCATTATGGCAAGAAAAAATGATAAATACACTGTAAAAAAATTCAATAACATTTCTATTGGTTTGGCTTCACCAGAATCTATTTTAGAGAAATCTAGAGGAGAAGTTCTTAAACCAGAAACCATAAATTATAGAACTCACAAACCAGAAAGAGATGGTTTATTTTGTGAACGAATTTTTGGCCCTATAAAAGACTATGAATGTGCTTGTGGTAAATACAAAAGAATCCGTTATAAAGGAATTGTATGTGACCGTTGTGGTGTTGAAGTAACAGAAAAAAAAGTTAGAAGAGATAGAGTAGGACATATAAATTTAGTGGTTCCTGTTGCTCATATTTGGTATTTTAAATCTTTACCAAATAAAATGGGTTATTTATTAGGATTACCATCTAAAAAATTAGATATGATTATTTACTACGAACGTTACGTAGTAATACAACCTGCTGGAGCAACAAATGCAGAAGGAGAACCATTACAAAAAATGGACTTCTTAACAGAAGAAGAATATTTAGATATTTTAGAATCTTTCCCAATTGAAAATCAATATTTAGATGATTCTGATCCTGAAAAATTTATTGCTAAAATGGGAGCAGAATGTTTAATTGATTTATTCAATCGTATAGATTTAGATCAATTATCTTATGAACTTCGTCATAAAGCAAATACCGAAACTTCTAAACAACGTAAAACAGAAGCTCTTAAAAGATTAAATGTAATTGAAGCTTTTAGAGATGCTAATAAAAATAGAGAAAATCGTCCTGAATGGATGATTATGAAAGTGATTCCTGTAATTCCGCCAGAATTAAGACCATTAGTGCCTTTAGATGGTGGTAGATTTGCAACTTCTGATTTAAATGATTTATATCGTAGAGTAATTATTAGAAATAATCGTTTAAAACGATTAGTAGAAATAAAAGCTCCTGAAGTAATTTTACGTAATGAAAAACGTATGTTACAAGAATCTGTGGATTCATTATTTGATAATACACGTAAATCATCGGCAGTAAAAACAGAATCTAACCGTCCTTTAAAATCATTATCTGATTCATTAAAAGGTAAACAAGGTCGTTTCCGTCAAAACTTATTAGGTAAACGTGTAGATTATTCAGCTCGTTCAGTAATTGTTGTTGGGCCAGAGCTAAGATTATATGAGTGTGGTATTCCAAAAGATATGGCTGCCGAATTATACAAACCTTTTGTAATTAGAAAATTGATTGAAAGAGGTATTGTAAAAACGGTAAAGTCAGCTAAAAAAATTATTGATAAAAAAGAACCAGTAGTTTGGGATATTTTAGAGAATGTTTTAAAAGGACATCCTGTATTATTAAACCGTGCTCCTACGTTACACCGTTTAGGTATTCAAGCTTTCCAACCAAAATTAATTGAAGGAAAAGCTTTACAATTACATCCATTAGCGTGTACTGCATTTAATGCCGATTTTGATGGTGACCAGATGGCAGTGCATTTACCATTAGGACCTGAAGCTATTTTAGAAGCTCAGTTGTTAATGTTAGGTTCACATAATATTTTAAATCCAGCAAATGGAGCTCCTATTACAGTACCTTCTCAAGATATGGTATTAGGATTATATTATATGACTAAAGAACGTAGTTCAACTCCTGAAAATAAAATTAAAGGAGAAGGCTTAACTTTCTATTCTCCTGAAGAAGTAAATATTGCTTTTAACGAACAAGCAGTTGAATTAAATGCAAAAATAAAAGTAAGAACTAAGGATATTAATGAGAATGGAGAAATAGTAACTAAAATAATAGATACTACTGTTGGTAGAGTATTATTTAATGAAGTTGTTCCAATTCAAGCAGGTTATATAAATGAAGTACTTACCAAAAAATCTTTAAGAGATATTATTGGTAAAGTATTAAAAGTAACCGATGTTCCTACAACAGGTAAGTTCTTGGATGATATGAAATCTATGGGATATAATTTTGCCTTTAGAGGTGGATTATCTTTCAGTTTAGGTGATATTATTATTCCACCAGAAAAACAACAAATGATTGCAGACGCTAATAAACAAGTAGACAATATTATAGCAAACTATAATATGGGTATGCTTACAAATAAAGAGCGTTACAATCAGGTAATTGATATTTGGGGATCTACTAATAATAGATTAACCGAACTTTCAATGAAACGTTTACGTGAAGACAAACAAGGATTTAACTCCGTTTATATGATGTTAGATTCTGGAGCGAGGGGTTCAAAAGAACAAATTCGTCAGTTAACAGGTATGCGTGGATTAATGGCAAAACCTAAAAAATCTACATCAAGTGGAGGGGAAATTATTGAAAATCCAATTTTATCAAACTTTAAAGAAGGATTATCAATTTTAGAATATTTTATTTCTACTCACGGTGCTCGTAAAGGGTTAGCGGATACAGCTTTAAAAACTGCGGATGCGGGTTATTTAACAAGACGTTTAGTTGATGTTTCTCAAGATGTAATTATTAATGAAGATGATTGTGGAACACTTAGAGGTTTAACTGTTAGACCTTTAATGAAAAACGATGAAATTGTTGAGTCATTAAGTGAACGAATTGCAGGTCGTGTTTCATTACATGATGTTACAAATATGGAAACTGGAGAAATCATTGTTGCTTCTGGTGAAGAAATTAATGATGAAACAGCTAAACAAATAGAAGAATCTGGTGTCGATCAAGTTGAAGTTAGATCAGCATTAACATGTGAGGCTAAAAAAGGAATTTGTGCTAAATGTTATGGACATAGTTTGTCTAACAGAAAAATGGTTCAAATTGGTGAAGCTGTTGGTGTTGTTGCTGCACAATCTATTGGAGAGCCTGGTACACAGTTAACTTTACGTACATTCCACGTTGGTGGGGTTGCTGGTAATATTTCAGAAGATAATAGTTTAATTTCAAAATTTGCAGGTGTTGCCGTTATTGACGACTTACGAACTGTTAAAGGTCAGGATAGTGAAGGAAATGAAATTAATATTGTAATTTCAAGAACTACAGAAATTAAAATGACTGATGAAAAAACAGGTGTTGTTTTAAGTGTTCATAATATTCCTTATGGATCTTCAATATTTGTTAAAGATGGACAAAAACTTAAAAAGAATACAACAATTTGTAAATGGGATCCATTTAACGGTGTTATTGTTTCTGAATTTGCTGGTACAATTCAATTTGAAAACATAGATAAAGGAATAAATTATCTTGCAGAAATTGATGAACAAACAGGTTTCCAGGAAAAAGTAATTATCGAATCTAAAAACAAAAAAGTTGTACCAACGTTATTAGTTAAAGATGACAATGATAATGTTATTAGATCTTATAATTTACCAGTAGGTGCTCACTTAATTGTAGAAGATGGTGAAAAAATTGTTACGGGTAAAATAATTGTTAAAATTCCTAGAAAATCTGGTAAAGCAGGTGATATTACAGGAGGTTTACCTAGAGTAACAGAATTATTTGAAGCTCGTAATCCTTCAAACCCAGCTGTTGTTTCTGCAATTGATGGTGTTGTTTCCTTTGGAAAAATTAAGCGTGGTAACCGTGAAATTTTAGTAGAATCAAAACTTGGAGAAATTAAAAAGTACTTGGTTAAATTATCTAACCAGATCTTAGTTCAAGAAAATGATTTTATAAAAGCAGGTATGCCACTTTCAGAAGGTTCAATTACACCAGATGATATTTTAAATATTGAAGGACCAAGTGCTGTACAAGAATATATTGTAAATGAAATTCAAGAAGTTTACCGCTTACAAGGGGTGAAAATTAATGATAAACATTTTGAAGTTGTTGTGCGTCAAATGATGCGTAAAGTTAGAATTATTGATTCAGGAGATACTTTATTCTTAGAAAATCAATTAGTTCATAAAAATGATTTTATTGAAGAAAATGATGAAATTTACGGAATGAAAGTAGTTGAAATTGCTGGTGATTCTGAAAATTTAAAAGAAGGTCAAATAATTACTGCTCGTCAATTAAGAGATGAAAACTCTATATTACGTAGAGAAGATAAAAACTTAGTAGAAGCACGTGATGCTAAACCTGCAACTGCAGAACAAATTTTACAAGGAATTACAAGAGCTTCATTACAAACTAAATCATTTATATCTGCAGCATCATTCCAAGAAACAACTAAAGTATTAAACGAAGCTGCTGTTAGTGGTAAAGTAGATACTTTAGAAGGTTTAAAAGAAAATGTAATTGTTGGTAAACGAATTCCAGCAGGTACAGGAATGAGAATATATGATAATATGATTGTAGGTTCTAAAGAAGAAATGGATTCAAATTTATAAATTATGAGCGATCAAAAACCTAATAAAGAAGGACAAATAAATATTGAATTGGATAAAGATATAGCTGAAGGGACTTATTCTAATTTGGCAATTATTAACCATTCAATATCGGAATTCATAGTTGATTTTATAAGTGTTATGCCAGGGCAACCAAAGGCAAAGGTAAAATCGAGAATTATTTTAACGCCTCAACATGCAAAAAGATTAGTTAAAGCTTTAGCAGAAAATGTTAGTAGATTTGAAGAAGCTCATGGTGAAATTAAAGATTATGAACAGCCTCCAATTCCAATGAATTTTGGGCCAACAGGCGAAGCATAAATTTATAAAAACCGAACAATTTTTGTTCGGTTTTTTTTTGTTAAAAAAAGGCCTAAATATATCTAATTTATTAGCTTTGCGGCTTGTTAATAATGATTATAAATAATGAAAAAATCTATTATATTTTTAGGGTTTTTGATCCTTTTATCAAACACTGTTTTTTCACAAAAAGATACTATCAAATTAAAAGAAGTTAAAGTATTATCTAACAGAATAAGTTTACCTTTTAGCAAAACATCTCAAACTATAAAATTAATTTCAAAAGAAGAAATAAATATTACAGCTGCTACTAATTTAGCAGATTTATTACAACAAGTTGCTGGAATTGATATTAGAAGAAGAGGTGTTGATGGGATGCAATCGGATTTATATATTAGAGGCGGTAATTTTGATCAAACTTTAATTTTAATTGATGGTGTAAAAATGGATGATGTTCAAACTGGGCATCATAACATGAATGCTATTTTACCTTTAGAAGATATTGAAAGCATAGAAATAATAAAAGGATCTGCTGCTCGTGTATATGGTCAGAACGCTTTTACAGGAGCAATAAATATTATCACTAAAAAAATAAGACATAATTCATTAAACTTAGGAGTAAATTATGGTTCTTATCAAAATAAAAAAGGATTAGCAGCTATAAGTCAAAAATTTGAAAAAGGGGATGTTTACGCATCTATTAATTTTCAAAAATCGGATGGATATCGTTATAATACGGACTTTCAAAATGTAAATTCATTCTTAAAAACTTCTATTAATAATTATCAGTTAATTAGCACTTTTGCACAACGTAAATTTGGAGCCAACGGATTTTATGCTAGTCCAGAATTTGCAGATCAATATGAAGAAACACAAACTAACTTAGTGGCTGTTTCTTCCAATTATAAAACTTCAACAGCACAAATTAAGCCCAGAATTTATTGGAGACGTAATCAAGATATGTATTTGTTTATAAGAAATAATCCTTCCTATTATCGTAATTTGCATATTTCTAATAAGTTAGGAGCAGAAACTAATATGGTAATTAATTCAAAGTTTGGAAAAACAGGTATTGGATTTGATTTATCAAGAACTTTTTTAATTAGTAATAATTTAGGAAATCATAATAGAACTGTGCTTACAGGCTTTTTAGAACATCGTTTTGAATTTGAAAACAAATTTGATGTAACACCAGGAATTGCGGTTAGTTATTATTCTGATTTTAAAACAAATGCTTTTCCAGGTTTGGCAATGGGTTATAGAATTTCTGATAGAGTTAAAGTATATGGAAATATTGGTTATACTAACCGAGTTCCAACTTTTACAGATATGTTTTATATTGGACCAACAACTCAAGGAAATCCTAATTTAAAACCTGAATCTGCTTTATCTGAAGAGGTAGGATTTAAATATAACTCTAAAAATTTTCACTTTACTTTAGCATTGTTTAATAGAAATTCTGATAATTTAATTGATTGGACTAAAGCAAATGAAGCGGATAAATGGGAAACCAAAAATTTTAGCAAAGTTATTACTCAAGGAATTGAAACTACAGCTTACTATCAATTTAAAATTAATAATTATAATCAAGTATTGCAGTTGGGTTATACCTATATAAATGATGATATTAAGGATGTAAATGTGCAATTTACACGTTATTCATTAAATAGCATAAAGCATCAGTTTAACACTAGCATCCGAACTGAATTTTTTAAGAATATTCATCAAAACCTATCTTTTAGATATGTTGAACGAACTGATGGAACTAGCTATAATGTAGTGGATGCTAAAATTTCAGCAAAGCTTAAAAAAACGGAACTATCGTTAAACGCTAATAATATTTTTAATGCGGTTTACACGGAAACAAATTTAGTACCAATGCCTAAGGGAAATTTAATGATAGGTTTAAAATATAATATTTATTAAATAGTTGTAAAATTGTATATTTAACTTTTATATAATTATGGAAACGAAAATAACATCCTTTCAGGAATTTTACCCATTTTATTTATCTCAACACACAAATAAAATTTGTAGATTATTGCATGTTATTGGAACTACGGTTGTTTTGTCTTTAACTTTAACAAGCATATTATATTTAAATCCAGCGTTATTAATTTTGGTGCCAATTGCAGGGTATGGATTTGCTTGGGTTGGACATTTCTTTTTTGAAAAAAATAAGCCAGCTACTTTTAAATATCCTTTATGGAGTTTAAAATCTGATTTTAAAATGTATTTCGATATTTTATCCAATAAGTTATCATTAGATGCTTCTAAAGATAAAACTTTGTAATTATTCACTATTATTTTCGACGAAGTTTAAAATAAACTAAGTCAATTATGATAATGAGAATAACTTTACTAACGCTTTTTCAATTTTTATTTATTGGAAAAGTTACTTCCCAAATTAATAATGAACATTTAAAAATAGGCGAAATTGCGCCTAAGATCTCCGGAATTGATCAATTTGGAAATAAAATAAATTCAGATGAAATTTTAGAAAAAAATCAGATTTTATTAATTTTTTATAGAGGAAATTGGTGTCCGTATTGCAACAAACATTTAAATAGTTTGGAGGAAAATTTACAAAAGCTACAAGCAAAAAATATTAAAGTTTTGTTAGTAAGTCCAGAAAAGACGGCTAAAATTAACGAAACATCGGTTAAGTTTCATAATAGCTTTTCAATAATTTACGATTCAAATGATATAATAATGAACAATTATAAAGTAGCTTTTAATGTTACAAAAGAAAATGTTCCTAAATATTTTGAGTTTACTCTTAAAAAAGTAACAGAGTATAATGAAAAAGAAAATTTGGTTCTTCCGGTTCCTGCAACGTATTTAATTGGAAAAGATAAAACAATTAAATACGTTCAATACGATCCTGATTATAAAAATAGATCTAATATTGAAGATATTTTAAGAAAACTAAATTAAAGCTAGTGTTAAAATCTCTTAAAAATCAATAAGTTTTTGCCTAAACTTTAACATAACTTTTAAAATTTCACGAAATCAAGTTAATTTTTTATTAAAAGCATAATATGTAAGTAAATTCAATACTAATGTTTAGTACTTTTGAAGTGTTAGTAAAGTTTATTTAAATATAGAAAAGTTAGATAAGTAAATATTTTAAGTAAATTTGTTTGAATTGAAAAGCGGTAATTAATTACCGCTTTTTTTTTAGTTTAATATTTCTTCAATATCAATTATAGTATTTTTTATAAAAGATACGGTTTTATTTATTTCAGTACTAAGTATAATATCATTTTCAACAAACGGAACTTCACTTCTATAAGCTTGTAAAAACGACTCTAAAAATGGGGAAGTTTTTAAAGGTAGTCTAAAATAAAGTCCTTGTGATGCGTTTAACAATTCAATAGCTAAAATAGTTTCTAAATTATTTACTACTTTCATGGCTTTTGTAGCACCATTTGCGCCCATACTAACGTGATCTTCTTGACCATTACTGGATACAATAGAATCAATAGAAGAAGGCGTAGCGTATTGCTTATTTTGGCTAACAATACTTGCTGCTGTGTATTGAGGAATCATAAAACCACTATTTAATCCAGGATTTTTTACTAAAAATGGAGGTAAATTGCGTAATCCTGAAACTAATTGAAATATTCTTCTTTCAGAAATACTTCCTAACTCTGCCATTGCAATACTTAAAAAATCAAAAGCTAAAGCTAAAGGTTGTCCATGAAAATTTCCTCCAGATATTATTTCATCAGCATCAACAAAAATATTTGGATTATCGGTAACTGCATTTATTTCAGTTAAAAATGTTTTTTTACAATAATTTAAAGCGTCTTTACTAGCTCCGTGAACCTGAGGAATACATCTAAAAGAATAAGGATCTTGAACATGCGCTTTGGGTTGGTTAATTAATTCACTATCGGTTAAAAAACTTTTTACTTGTTGTGCTGTTTTTATTTGTCCGTTATGAGGACGAATAAAGTGAATTAATTCATTAAAAGGCTCTATTCTTCCATCAAAAGCTTCTAAAGATAAAGTTCCAATTAAATCAGCTAAATAAGATAATTTAAAGGATTTTAAAATTAAATGAGTGCCATAAGCAGTCATAAATTGTGTTCCGTTTAACAATGCTAATCCTTCCTTAGATTGTAATTCTATTTTTTGCCAATTAAACTCTTTTAAAAGAGCTTCACCAGTAATAATTTTATCATTATAATATACTTCTCCTTTACCAATTAATGGCAAAGCTAAATGAGCTAAAGGAGCTAAATCTCCCGAAGCGCCTAATGATCCTTGTGTATATACAACGGGTAAAATATTATTATTGTAAAATTCAATTAAGCGTTCAACAGTTTTAAGTTGCACACCAGAATGGCCATAACTTAACGATTGAATTTTAAGAAATAACATGAGTTTAATAATATTTTTAGGCACTTTATCTCCTGTTCCACAAGCGTGACTCATTACCAAATTTTCTTGTAATTTGGTTAAGTTAGTAGCGCTAATTTTTACATCACATAAAGATCCAAATCCAGTATTTATACCATAAATTGGAGCAGAATCATGTTTTATTTTTTCATCTAAATAGGTACGGCATTTATTAATTTTAGCTATGGCTTCTTCTGAAAGTTTTAGCTTTTTTTCTGTTAATATAATATCATTTAAAATTTCGAAAGTAACTAAATTCGAATCTATATAATGTACATTTTTCATCTGTAAAATTTAAGTACCCAAAATTCCATAAACATATTAGAATATGCAAATTATTTGTTAAAGTAATGTTAACTTTATTTTATTCACGAATATAGATTATCTTTGAAAAAAATTATTAAAATTTAATTTATTTATGAGGAAAATCTGGATTTTAATTGCTGTATTATCAATAATTTCTTGCAATAAAGATGTTAAAAAAGATTTTACAGTAATTTCGGGTAAAGTTGTTAATAAACAAAGTGATAAAATTAGTCTAATAGATGGTTTTAGAGATTATTCTAAAACTATTCAGCTAAAAGATGACGGAAGTTTTTTAGATACTTTAAAAATTAAAGAAGGTCATTATTGGTTACGTGATGGAGATAATGATATTCCCCTTTACCTTGAAAAAGGAGAAAATCTTCAAATAAATTATAATTCAAATAATTTTGATGAAACGTATAAAATTGAAGGAGAAGGCTCTAAAATTTCTGATTATTTATACCAAAAATCTAAAATTGAGCAGAAAATAAGAGCAAAAGGAACGAAAATTTATTTATTAGATGAAAATGATTATAAAGCTCTTTTTCAAAATGAAAAAGATGAAATAACAGATTTAATTTATAGTTTAAAAGGTATTCCAGAATCGTTTACAGATAGTGAAATTAGAAATATAAAATATAAGTATTATAATGCTATTAATCGTTATGAAGTTTATCATGCGCACTATGCAAAATTACCAGATTTTAAAGTTTCAGAACATTTTTTAGACGATTTAGAAAATGTTATTTATACGGATGAAGGAGATTTTAAGTTTTCAAGAGCATACAGAATTCTGGTTACTAACTTTTATAGAGACCAAGCTTCAGTTGTTGCTAAAAAAGATTCTATAGATGAAGACTTAGCATTTTTAAAAGTAGCAAGTGATATTCCAAGTCAAATTATAAAAAATGATTTGTTGTATAATGCTGCAAAATATGGAATAACCTACACCGAGGATATAGAAGGATACTATAAAATTTTTATGGAAGCTTCTACCAATAAAAAACAAAAAGAAGAAATTACTAAAAGTTATGACAAGCTAAAAACTGTTTCCAAAGGAAAACCTTCACCAAAATTTAGTAATTATGAGAATTTTAAAGGAGGAACAACTTCATTAGAGGATTTAAAAGGAAAATATGTTTATATAGATGTTTGGGCAACTTGGTGCGGACCTTGTAAAGCTGAAATTCCATCATTAAAAGCTATCGAGAAAAAATATCATAATAAGAATATTAATTTTGTAAGCATTTCTGTAGATAAGGCAAAAGACCATGATAAATGGTTAAAAATGGTGAAAGAAAAAGATTTAAAAGGCTATCAATTATTTGCTGATAATGATTGGAATTCAGATTTTGTGAAAGAATATTTGATTTTAGGAATTCCTAGATTTATTTTAATTGACCCTGAAGGAAATATTGTTAACTCAAATGCACCAAGACCTTCAGATAATAACAAATTAGAAGATTTATTTAAAAGTTTAAAAATATAATAATTATAAAATGAGAAAATTTATTTGGCTTTTAGCCTTAGTAACTATAGTGTCATGTAACAACACTAAAAATAAAGATTATGTAACTATTAAAGGTACTTTAAAAACACCTAATGTATCTAAATTAACTATTCAAGGAAAAGGTTTATTAAAAGAAATTAATGTAAATAAAGATGGAACTTTTTCTGACACTTTAAAAGTAACTAAAGGAATACATTTATTATCTGCTAATAATGAAAAAGAAACCATCTTTTTAGATAATGGTTATAATTTAAATTTAAATTTTAGAGGAGAAAAATTTTCAGATGGAGTAGATTACACTGGTGTTGGTGCAGAAACTAATAACTATTTAACTAAAAAGAAATCTTTTTATATGAGTGATTTAGGTAATCCAAGAACCTATTTTAAACTAGATAAAAATGATTTCGATGCTAAAATTGCTGAAGCCGAAGCTAAGTTAAAATCCTATAAAGAAACTGAAAAAAATGTAGATTCATTAATTCAAAAAATGGATGCCAGAAATGATCAAATGTTTTTTAATTATATAAATACAAATTACCAAAAAATGCATGAGAGTTTGGTAAATTTAGCTGAGGGAAAAGAATCTCCAGTATTTGATAATTATGAAAATTATGATGGTTCTAAAACTTCTTTAAAAGATTTAAGAGGAAAATATGTTTATATAGATGTTTGGGCAACTTGGTGTGCACCTTGTAAAGCTGAAATACCATATTTAAAAGAGTTAGAAAAGGATTATCACAATAAAAACATACAGTTTGTAAGTATATCTGTTGATAAGGAAAATGCTCATGATGCTTGGTTAAAAATGGTAAAAGAAAAAGAATTGAGAGGAATTCAATTATTTGCAAAAAATAATTTTGAATCAAAATTTATTCAAGAATATGGAATAAATTCTATACCAAGATTTATTTTAATTGATCCTAAAGGAAAAATTGTAGATGCAGATGCTCCAAGACCTTCTAGCAAAACGGTAAGAGATTTACTTAATAATTTGAAATAAGTATCTTCTAAATAATAATAAAATAAAAAACTCCTAGTTATTTAAAATTAGGAGTTTTTTTATTTAAAAATTTATTCTTTTCAATTCTCTTGTTCAGTATCTTCAGGAGTGGATGGTTTTTCAAATAGACTTAGTATAGCATCTGGTAAATATTCTAAAATAGAACTAGCAGTAAAGGATTCATATCCAATATCTAAGCTGCCAATATCGGCTGTTAAACCATGTAAATAAACACCAAAAATTGCAGCTTGTAAAGGTGTATAATTTTGAGCTATTAATCCTGTTATTAATCCCGTTAATACATCTCCACTTCCTGCAGTTGCAAGCGCAGGATTTCCTGTAGAATTAAAATATGTAGCGTTTTTAGTTACAACTGCCGTAATTGCATCTTTTAAAACTAAAATACAATTGTATTTTTTTGTAAAATCTTGTGCTTTAGTTAATTTTTCATAATCGTTATCCCACTTTCCAATTAGTCGTTCTAATTCTTTAGGATGGGGAGTTAATACTGTATTTTTTGGTAAAAAATCTAATAGATTATTATCTTTTGCCAATAAATTAATAGCATCGGCATCTATTACTAAGGCTATTTTATTTTCTTTAATAAAATTTTCAAATCCTTTAGCTGTTTTTTCAGCAGTTCCCATACCCGGACCAATACCAATAACCGTAGCTTTTGTTTTGAAATTAAAATAGGCGAGAAGGTCATCCGTATCAACTTCCGCCATTACTTCAGGAATAGCAGCTTGTAAAATTTGATAACCACATTTAGGAACATATGCAGTAACCAATCCGCTTCCTACTTTCAAAGCAGCTTTTGAGGCTAAAGTAATTGCACCAATTTTGCCAAAACTTCCACCTATTAATAGAGAATGTCCAAAATTACCTTTGTGATCCCACTTTTTTCTAAATTTATAAATAGGAAGTATATCGTTTTTAGTAATATAATTATAGTTTGGATGTAGATTTTGTACAAAATCTTCATCTAGTCCAATAGCTATAATTTCCCAAGATTCAAAAAAGTCTTTGTTTTCAGATAAGAAAAAGGCTTGTTTTGGATATTGAAAGGTAAGAATATGATTAGCTTTTAATACATTTTTATCATCTTCAACAGTTTTATTACTGTACAAACCAGAAGGCAAATCAATAGCTAAAGTAAACGCATGTTTTTTGTTAAGGTATTGAATTAATTTTTTTGTAAATCCTTTAGGAGGTCTAGATAAACCGTTTCCAAATATTGCATCAATAACAAGATCATTTTCATTAATATCTGGGAATTCATTTTCAGTTGAAATAACTATAGGCCAATCTCCAATATCTTTTACACGTTCATAATTAGTGAGAAAATTTTCACTTCTATTATGACTAAAATTGACAATATAACTAGTTACATTATAATTATTTTCTATTAAATAACGAGTAATAACTAATCCATCTCCACCGTTATTTCCAATGCCGCAAAACACGTGAATTTTAACATCGTTAGGTTTTAAGTGTAGCTGTAACCATTGGAAGCAAAGGTTTGCAGCATGTTCCATTAATTCTATAGAGGAAATACCTTTTTTGGACAAAGTTGCTTTGTCAGCTTGTGCCATTTGTTTTGAAGATAGTATATACATAGCACTAAAATTAATAAAAAAAGGCTCAGAAAGAGCCTAATTTTTTTACTATTTTATAAAAATAATTAATCTTTAAACACTCCCATATTTGTGTATTTCTCCATACGGTTTTTTACAAGCTCTTCAGTAGATAATTTTTTTAATTCATCGTATGCATTTACAATTGTTTTTTCTACTTCTTTAAAAGCAGTTTCTCTATCGTGATGTGCTCCACCTAAAGGTTCACTTATAATAGCATCAATTAATTTTTGTTTTTTCATATCCTCAGCAGTTAATTTCAATGCTTCGGCAGCTTGTTCTTTATATTCCCAGCTTCTCCATAAAATAGATGAACAAGATTCTGGAGAAATAACAGAATACCAAGTATTTTCCATCATATAAACTTTATCTCCAACACCAATTCCTAATGCACCACCAGATGCTCCTTCGCCAATAACTACTGTAATAATTGGAGTTTTTAATCGAGTCATTTCTAATATGTTTCTGGCAATAGCTTCTCCTTGACCACGTTCTTCTGCTTCTAAACCTGGATAAGCACCAGGAGTATCTAATAAAGTAACTACTGGAATTCCAAATTTTTCAGCCATTTTCATTAATCGAAGTGCTTTTCTATATCCTTCAGGGTTTGACATCCCAAAATTTCTATATTGACGTGTTTTGGTATTAAAGCCTTTTTGTTGACCAATAAACATATAAGATTGATCTCCAATTTTACCTAAACCACCAACCATTGCTTTGTCATCTTTTACAGTTCTATCTCCGTGTAATTCCATAAAAGTATCGCCAGTCATAGCACAAATATAGTCTAAAGTATATGGACGATTTGGATGTCTAGACAGTTGAACTCGTTGCCAGGCAGTTAGGTTTTTATAAAGATCTTTTTTAGTTTTAATCAGTTTTTTTTCTATGTTTTTACAACTTTCAGAAACATCAACATTACTTTCTTTTCCAATAAGTTCACATTTATCTAATTGCTCTTCAAGTTCTTTAATTGGTAATTCAAAATCTAAATATTCCATATTTTTTAGTTTAGAAATGGCTACAAATATACTAACTTATCTTAATAAGGTAGTACAGGTTTTCTGTTTTTTATTAATCCGTTAATTAAAACTGTTATCAAAATAATAACTGCTCCAATATAAAATTGAGGACTCATTTTTTCTTCGTTTCCAAAAATTATTACGGCTAAAATTATTCCATAAACAGGCTCTAAATTTATAGTTAGCATAACGGTGAAAGGTGTTAAATGTTCCATTATCTTAACCGAAACTATAAATGCGTATGCTGTACAAATACTGCTTAAAATTAGTAAATAAATTAAATCTGAAGTTGTTAAAGAAAATTCTTCAAAAGTAAATCCAAATGTTGTTAAAACGTAAACGGTAATAAATAAAACGCCAAAAAATAATTGGTAAACCGATAATACTTCAGCTTTATATTGTTTAATATATAATCCATTTAAAACGGTAAATAATGCGGATAAAAAGGAAGCAATTAATCCGTAAATAATACCTAATGTATATTGACTTTCTACATTAAATATAATGTACAATCCAAAAACTACCATTAAACCAAAAAATAACTCAATAGGGTTGAGTCTTCTTCTGAAAAATAAAGGTTCAATTAAGGATGTAAAAAAGGCTCCAGTACTAAGAGAAACAAGAGCTACAGATACATTAGAAACTTTTATTGCTGAAAAGAAAAATATCCAATGTAGCGCAATTATAATTCCGCTTATTAAAAATTTAAAAAGCGCTCGTTTTGAAACTAATAATGACTTTTTCTTAATTAAAAAGTAAAGAAGTACAAAAAGTACAGCAAACAGCATTCGATACCAAACTAATGGAATTGCATTAAGATGGATAAGTGCTCCTAAAATGGCTGTAAATCCCCAAATAAAAACTAATAAATGAAGATGTAGATAATTTTTTAATCTAGTTTTTGGCATTTTTTAAGTATAAATAAAGAGCAATTGCTCCAAAAATTAAGTTTGGTAACCAAACCATAAATAACGGATTGGCATCTGCTCCAGCACCAAGTACTTCTCCAATCTTTAAGAAAAAAACATACAAAAACATTAGTGAAATGCCAATAGCTAAGTTTACACCCATTCCTCCTCTTTTTTTTCTGGAAGATAGTGCTACTGCAATAAAAGTTAAAATATAGGATGCAATAGGTAAACTAGTTCGTTTATGTAATTCAACTTTATAAGTGTTTAAATTACTAACACCACGTTGTTTAGATTGTTTAATATATTTCTTTAATTTAATCGAATTCATGTCTTTTGCCATATAGGCAACATTAATTAAATCTTTTGGAGTAAAACTAAAAACAGTATCTAATCTAGATCCAGAAACAACACTGTCTCTTTTTTTATAAATAAATCTTTTTTTGAAGTTGATTAATTTAAAAGTACTATCCTTTTTATTATAATGAATGTTATCAGAAGATAGTTTATATTTTAAATTTATGCCATCGTATTTTTCATAAGAAAAGTTATAACCAATATTTCTATCTACTGTATAACTTTTAAAGAAAATATAATCATTAGGACCTAATTGTAAATTTATATTTGTTAAATAGTTGGCATCTATTTTTTTTGTAGTTAAATAATCTTTATTGAATTTATCAAAAATTTTATTACTTTTTGGAACTACAAAGTGATTCATAATTAAAGCGAAAACAGTTATAATAGTTGCTCCAACAAAGTAAGGTTTCAAAAATCGGGTAAACGATATTTTAGCAGAATGTATTGCTATAATTTCTGTATTGCCAGCTAATTTTGATGTAAAGAAAATTACAGCAATAAATAGCGCCAATGGCATAAAAGTATTCCCGTAGATTATGATAAAGCTTACGTAATAATCTTTTATAATTTCGGTAAATGTTAAATCGGCATTACGTAAAAATCTATCTATTTTCTCAGAAACGTCAATAGCAATAGCAATAGGTAATAGCAAAGCCATTACTAGTAAAAATGAACTTAAAAATTTCTTTAATATGTATTTATCGATTATTTTCAAAAGTTACACTTTTTACAATTGTTAAAATATTATAATCTTTTATTCATTTGCGTAACCATTTTATTTTTCCATTCCATAAAATCTCCGGCTAAGATATGTTTTCTTGCATTGCGAACCAACCATAAATAAAATCCTAAATTATGAATAGAGGCAATTTGCTTTCCTAACAATTCGCGCGAAGCAAATAAATGCCTTAAATATGCTTTTGAATAAGTGGTATCTACATAAGTAATATCCATTTCATCAATAGGCGAAAAATCATTTTCCCATTTTTTATTTTTGATATTAATTGTTCCGTGTGCCGTAAATAACATACCATTTCTAGCATTTCGTGTTGGCATTACACAATCAAACATATCTACTCCTAAAGCAATATTTTCTAAAATATTTATTGGCGTTCCAACACCCATTAAATATCGCGGTTTATCTTTTGGTAAAATATCGGTAACCACATCGGTAATTTCGTACATTTTTTCTGCTGGTTCACCTACAGACAATCCTCCAATTGCATTTCCTTCTGCACCAACGGAAGCAATAAATTCTGCAGATTGTTTTCTTAAATCTTTATAAGTACTTCCTTGAACTATAGGAAATAAAGTTTGAGAATAGCCATATTTTTCTGGAGTTTTTTCTAAATGCGAAACGCATCTTTCTAACCATCTATGGGTTAAATGCATAGAACGTTTTGCATAATTGTAATCGCAAGGATAAGGGGTGCATTCGTCAAAAGCCATAATAATGTCTGCTCCAATAGTTCGCTGAATTTCCATTACTTTTTCTGGACTAAAAACGTGGTACGAACCATCAATATGACTTTTAAACTTAACGCCTTCTTCGTTTATTTTTCTTCTTTCAGATAAAGAATATACCTGATAACCACCGCTATCGGTTAGAATATTTCTATCCCAATTCATAAACTTATGCAATCCGCCAGCTTTTTCTAAAATGTTTGTGGTTGGACGTAAATATAAATGGTAGGTGTTTCCTAAAATTATATCAGGATTTATTTCGTTTTTTAATTCCGTTTGATGAACTCCTTTTACGGTTCCAACAGTTCCAACGGGCATAAATATTGGAGTTTCAATTTTCCCGTGATCTGTTGTTATAATTCCTGCTCTAGCTTTGCTATGAGCATCTGTTTTTTTTAATTCAAAATGCATAGTCGGCAAAGATAATGAATAGGTTTTGTTTGAAACAAATAATTAAATGCTTATGTTCTTTTTTTTCGTTTAGAATTGAATTTTGAATTTCTTTTAAAAGTAGATTTCTTTTTTCTAACATCCTTAGAAGCCTCTTCTGTTTTAGAAGATGTAGCAATCATAATATTTATTTGATTTAGTTCTTCAGAAGATAATTCGCGCCATTGGCCAACCTTTAACTTTCCTAAACTAACATTCATAATGCGTGTGCGTTTTAGCTTGGTAACATTGTAATTTAAATATTCGCACATTCTTCTAATTTGTCTGTTTAAACCTTGGGTTAATACAATTTTAAATGTGGTATTATTAATTTTTTCAACAGAACACTTTTTTGTAACAGTTCCTAAAATAGGAATTCCATTGCTCATTTTATCGATAAAACTATCGGTAATTTGTTTGTCTACGGTTACAATATATTCTTTTTGATGATTATTACCAGCTCTTAAAATTTTATTTACAATATCGCCATCATTTGTCAAGAAAATTAATCCTTCAGAAGGTTTATCTAATCTGCCAATAGGGAAAAGACGTTGTGGGTGATTTATGAAATCTACAATATTATTTTTTTCTTTTGAATCGGTAGTACAAACAATGCCAATTGGTTTGTTAAAAGCAATGTATAAAGTTTTGGGTTTTGTTTTTAAAAGTTCTCCATTAATTTTTACTTCATCTCCCTCAAATACACGATTACCTAGTTGAGTAGGTTTTCCATTAATAGTTACCTGACCACTAATTATTAGTTTTTCTGCTTCTCTACGAGAGCAAATCCCAGTACTACTGATGTATTTATTTAAGTTTATGGAATTTTCGTTTGCGCTTTTCACCAATATTTTTTTGTTATTGCGAATTTACTAATTAATATTAATTATTTAAGGGAAGCTAATTGCAATATTTCCTTTTTTATGACCACTCTTCTATAGAGTTTATTCTATTTTAATTAATGATTAAAATAAAAAAACTAATATCTAACTACCTTTTCAAAGTGAAATGACCAACTTTATTTCTGCCATCTTCAAATATTAATTTAAACCAATAATCTGTTGAAGGCATTAACTTCCCATTATATATTCCATCCCAATAATTGTGCATGGAATCTAATTTTTTAAGAAGCTTTCCAAATCTATTAAAAATGTATAATTTATATTTCCCATTTAATATTCCATCTATTTGCCATACATCATTTTGGCCATCTCCATTTGGTGTAAAAAACCTTGGTTTTTTTTAAGACCTCAACAATGCGATTTTAAGTTGTGAAATTGTTTTGAGTTTTTCAACTTTGAGTTCCCATTGTTGAATTAATTTGTCTCAATGTATTCTACAGAAACTAATTCAATAGAATTAATTTTTCCAAGTTCTAAAGATGATTCTTTATCATAGGTTAAAATACAACTAGAATTAGCATGAATTTTATGAGGTTTTGTTGTTTATTTTTATTCAATTCTACTTTCAAATATTGCAACAGCTCTAACTGGAGAACCAGTTCCTCCTCTAATTTTTAGTGGAAGTCCTATAAAACGAAATCTTCCTCTATTAATTAACAAATGTAGATTTATCATATTTTCGTAATGAGTGAAACCTAATTCTCCACAAATATGATGAACTTCTTTATTTGAAATCTTACGAACACCTGGCGACATTGTTTCAACTCCGAAAGCAGCTATTTTTTTTTCTCCTAACCATCGAGCAGATTCAGCAGAGATTCCAGGTCCGTTTCCCCAATTGACTCCATTAAATGTTTTTCTGTAATGATCCGTATAAATTAAAACAGTATCCCCTTTTTTGATTTCTAATTTAGCTTTTTTAAGCGCATTTTCAATTTCATAAGGTTTTATTAATTCTTTTAATCCTTTGTGAGAGAAATCTAAACAAATACCTTCTGTGTAAAACATTGATAAAGGCATTGTGTCAATTGATTGTCCTTCATATTGTTGAGCCATATGATTAATAGCATCAACGTGTGTTCCAGTATGTTCTCCAAGTTCTAATTTATGTACTGCTGGTGTTCGTTTTTTTGGGTTTTTAATTCCATCCCATTCTTCGTGTGAATTGTGAACACTCATTTTTACTTGAGGAAGGTCTTTAAAAACGGGCATTCCTTCGTAAATATCTTGACTTAAATCAATAATCTCTGTCATTTGGTTATTTGGCTAAAATTCAATTGCTCTTTTTCCCAATTCCAGATTGACATACCAAAGTTTCCTGAATCCTCAATAACTTTCATTTTAATATTACTTATTATTTCAATAGTTATTTCCCCATTTAAATTACCTTTTCCAACAGAAATGTCAGACCAATCTAAAACTATCCGATTGTTAATTATAGTTCCATATCCAACGTGACACCAATTTTCACCTAACTCATTTTCTTTGGTCTTGTTGTTCATACCTAACCAAAAGACTTTATTTTGAACAACATTAATCCAAAATAAATTCCCTCCAGTTGATTTCCAAACGCCATTCTTTATAAGAATAGTCTCATTTTTAATTTTATCATTCATATTGTTACTAGTTTTGTTTTTTTCTTTGCAACTAAAAAAAGTAACAAACATAATTAAACTAAATGTTTTTATTATTTTATTCATTAGGTAGTTTTTTGTTATCCTGTGTTAGTTTAATGTTTGTCGGTTCATTATTTAGTTTAAAATGTAAGCACAAATTTTATAGGGTGTTGTGTAAATTGCTTTCCATGCCTTTGAAACAAATACTTAATCTCATTAGTCCGTTTTCTAGTCCAAATTCAAAAATTCTCCAACTTTGAATTTTTCTTTTCCGTTATTTTTTGGAATTAAATATGAAAATCTTTTGACGAAATTTATATCAATATTCTCAACTTGCAGATGAGCTTGTCCCCAAGGTTTTTCTTTTGTTGGAAGCTCCCAGGACAATCTTTTTTTTAAATCCGTGGTAATCGTTACTTCTAAAACTACCGGACTTTCCGATTTTTCAAAATATTTGTTAGCAACAGTTTCGATATCTTCAAATTTATTCAAATGTATGTGTCCTGCACGTCTATCAGAACCACATCGCGGCACTTTTCTGTCTATTTTGGTTTTTATCCATTCCTCTTCTGAAATGATTCTATATAAATTCATCTTAGTTTTATTTTAATTTGGGTGTAAATTGTCCTTTTTACAAGGAATTATTATCGTTGTAAATATTTCCTTTGCATTACAGTCTGTTTATCTTTGTTTAAATTACTCATAATGGTTTATATATTGTTACTGGTAGTTTTTCCATTTACCAGCCAAAGGCAACAATTTTATTATTTTCATTGAATTGGATATCAAAACATGGAGTTAATCCAACAATTTTTCCATCTTTCGATTCAAGTATTATATCATAGCTTAAATCTCCATATTCCAAAACGTGATTTAATTTGTAGCCTAAAAATTCATGTTGCATATCTTTAACCCACATTTTGAATCTTCGTTCTCTTTCCTTACTAGCGACATGTTCGTTGATGAAATCATCAATGTTCTCATCATCGGTCAAAATTAGTTCTACAAACTGATGTATGATTTTAAGTTGTTTGTTTGTAATATCGGTACTGCTATGTTTTATACTTTTCATTTTAGGTACAATGGGTTTGTAGTCTTTCTTAAAAAGTAATTGCTCTATTGTATTATACTGAAATAGGTTGACCTTTTTTACAGGTTAATTCGTTTTTTATTTATCCAGTTAAACCATTTTTTTAGCCTTTGATTGGCAAAAAATGATTGAACTTAAAGTTCTGTTTTAAATTTTAAGTTCGAGTAAATTTACTTTATTTTTTCGATACGATTTATATTTGATATTTGGATTGTTATGAACTTCAAAAGGTTTTCTTAAATCGAGGCTAAAATGTGTTCTTAAATTGTTATAAATATAGATAGCTTCGTCAGTTATTTTTTGAGCAAATTCAGTATTTTTAATAGTTTGTTTTAATCCATATTCATATTTAAGAGTTCTGTTAATGCGTTCAGCAACTGCATTTTCGTATGGGTCGTATTGCTCGGTCATACTCATTTTAATACCATTTTTTTCAGCAAATGTTGTGTATTTAGGATTACAGTATTGAAAACCTCTGTCTGAATGATGTATAAGTTGTTTGCCTGGATATTTTCTATTTTTAATAGCCATAGCGAGCGCATCAGTACAAAGAGAAGTTCTCATATGATTATCGAGTTTGTAGCCCATAATTTGCTTAGAATAGGCGTCTGTTACAAGTGCTAGGTAAT